>Ga0265298_10000204_pt1 | contig 91262 bp, 73 predicted proteins | sample AusTroGonzalo_MG_3_FD_193486 | JGI IMG/M metagenome (GOLD analysis project Ga0265298, IMG submission 193486) | Bovine rumen microbial communities from tropical cattle in Woodstock, Queensland, Australia - Gonzalo_01 | ecosystem: Host-associated > Mammals > Digestive system > Stomach > Rumen ...
CCCCGCCGGATATCATATGACAGCATCTACTGACAGTGTCAAGTATGCGGCATTTGAGTGCACCGAGAAGTGCGTATGGGGTGTACAGTTCCATCCTGAGGTGGTTCATTCGCTTCAGGGCAAGCTGCTACTTGAGAACTTTGTTATAGGTATATGCGGCAGCCGCAGGGAGTGGACATCGGACTCTTTCATTGAGAAAACGGTTGGTGAACTCAAGGCTGAACTCGGTAATGACAAGGTTGTTCTGGGACTGAGCGGCGGTGTGGATTCATCGGTCGCTGCCGTATTGCTTAACAAGGCTATCGGTAAGAATCTTACGTGCATATTTGTGAATCATGGCCTGCTGCGCAAGAATGAGTTTACTGATGTGCTGAATGACTACGTCTGCCTGGGTCTGAATGTAAAGGGCGTGGATGCATCGGATATGTTCTTCAAGGACCTTAAGGGCGTTACTGAGCCGGAACAGAAGCGTAAGATTATAGGCCGAGACTTCATTGAGGTGTTTGATGCCGAGGCTTCAAAGATAACCGATGCCAAATGGCTGGCACAAGGAACAATATATCCCGATCGCATTGAGAGTCTGAATATTACCGGTAAGACAATCAAGAGCCATCACAACGTAGGCGGTCTGCCTGCCAAGATGGGACTTAAGCTTTGTGAACCGCTCAAATGGCTTTTCAAGGATGAGGTTCGTGCCATTGGTCGTCGTCTGGGAATTCCGGAGCATCTGATAGGCCGTCATCCTTTCCCGGGTCCCGGTCTGGCTGTACGTATAATAGGTGATATCACCCCGCAGAAAGTATCCGTACTCCAGGAGGCCGATGCCATATTCATCAATGGTCTGCGTGAGTGGAAACTCTACGACAAGATCTGGCAGGCTGGCGCTATCCTTCTGGCTGACCGTACGGTAGGTGTCATGGGCGATGAACGTACCTTTGACAACGCAGTAGCCCTGCGTGCCGTGACCAGCGTTGACGCAATGACTGCCGATTGGGCTGAGCTTCCGTATGAGTTCATGCATTGGGTAAGCAATGAAATCATAAATAAGGTTAAAGGCGTGAACCGCGTATGCTATGACATATCGTCCAAACCACCTGCAACAATAGAATGGGAGTAATGTTGCAGCAACAATTTAAATATGAAAGTGTTAAATAGTGCGTAAGGTTGAAAAATGAGAGTGGATGAATGACAGATATTTGAATAAGTTGTAGTATCTTTGCGCCAAAATTAAAAAAAGGACCTAGATTAAATATTATGGTTATGAAGAAAATTGTATTGATTTTGTCTTGCGTGGCAATGTTTGTAAGCTGTGACAATTCTTATAACATTATAGAAGAGCCGCAGAATTATGAGTTGCCTAAGACTCGTGTCTATGCTTTAGGTCAGTCTCTTGATAACGTAGGTACCAAGAGTTCATACGTATGGCCTTTTACTTCAGATGACGGAACATGGGAAACTGCTCGTTTCTCTATCCGTGCAGACAACACTGCTCCTGATTTTTATGATCATAGTTCAACTCTGTATTTTGGCCGCAAACCTGGTAAGGACGGTAAGAACAGAGGTCGCGTATATACCGGTTATCCTTATGGACATTATAATGACCGTGATCTTGACTATACTAAGGTAGACAAGAAAACAGGTTACAATATCGGCTTGTTCCGCTTTGTCTTTGACAGGAAGGGTTTGAAGACTCAGTTGGCTATTGCCGAGGCACCGAAAGTAATGGATATTCTTGATGATGAGAAGAATGATCTGGAAGCAGCAATAGCAGCAGGTACGAATGTAACCAAGAACCAGAATAACCTTGCTAAAGTCAATGCTTTAATGGACTTGGGAAATGATTACCTGGAGTCACATGTAGCATGGTATGTCGTTAAGGAAGTTGGTGGCGCAAGACTGTGGCATGTTAATGGCTATATTGCAGATTTTGAGCCCGGTAAGCCCGGCGATAAGAAATTGCCTGATGAGCTGGAGATTGACATCCATCAGCAGGAGCACTTGGATTGGAGCGAAATCAAGACTTCTATCCATGTCAGAATGGATGTTGAGGCTTTAGAGGTAAATATCCCTCTGGACCTTGATGATATTGTTGAGCAGGATGATTTCGATATCAGAATTTATAAGTCATATTATAAGACTTTAGCTGAGGTTACTACTGAAACTTCTTATACCATTACTCATGACGAGAAAGGTATAACAATCAGAGTTGACAACATCGATCCTACTATGATTGATGAACTGATGAATCAGTATTGTGACGGCCTTACAATTGAGGTATTCAGCTACACTACTTCAAATCACGCAGATATCTGGGAGAAAGTAAAGAAGAGCACAGTAAAGACAAAGAAACCATGTACACCTTCGGGTCAGATTACGAGTGCGTATTATGATGACACAGCACTGATTCGGGTTGATAAGGAACTTCTTTAATTGAGAATAAAGCATGAAAAAGCCGGTTTTCAAATCGAAAACCGGCTTTTTTTTTCTGTCTTCGGATATTTGGGATATTTTTGCAATCATAACCTGAAGTATTTATTCAATATGAAAAAAGGTGATTCTTTATATGGTTTTGCGGTTTCTTTAGTGGCCGTTTTGTGCTGCATTGCACTATGGGTTTCATGCACAAATAATAATAAAACAGATACAATGATTGCTACCCCCGGTAACCCTTATCTGCCCCTGTGGGAACATATCCCGGACGGCGAACCGTATGTCTTTGAGGATCCTGACAATCCCGGTCAGTACCGCGTATATATCTACGGGTCACATGACAGTATGATATCCGGATACTGCGGCCGCGAGCTTGTAGTGTGGTCGGCAGCAGTTGATAACCTTACCTGCTGGCGTTATGACGGTGAGATATTCAGCGTGGCAAAGAATGCCAATGGGGAGCCTCTGAGCCGCCAGGGTCTGGCCGATGTTCTCTATGCCCCGGACGTAACTCTGGTTACAGCTCCCAACGGAGAGAAAACCTATTACCTCTTTCCAAACAACCAGTCTGGCGGCCGCAATGGAATGATATGCAAGAGTTCCCGCCCGGACGGTCCGTTTGAGGTGTGCAACTGGAGCAAGGATAACCCCAATCAGACCGTAGGCGTGCTGGCATTTGATCCCGCGGTGTTTGTTGATGATGACGGCCGTGTATATGGTTACTGGGGATTTGAGCGCTCATATGCCGCTGAGTTTGATCCCGCCACTATGGCAACCGTAAAGCCCGGCACTGGGATAGTTGAGGATATGATATCCGGACGTTATGATGACGGAATCTTCAGTTTCTTTGAGGCTTCATCCATACGTAAGATCAAGGATAAATACGTATTTATATACAGCCGTTTCACTAAGGACGGAGAATTTGGGCTGCCCGTATCAAACTATACTCTGGCATATGCCTACAGCGATAATCCGCTTGGCCCATGGACCTACGGCGGCACTATAATCGATGCCCGTGCCCGTGAGATTGATGAGCAGGGACGTGTGTTTGCATCGGCTACCATTGACGGCAATACTCATGGCAGTATCTGTGAGATAAACGGCCAGTGGTATGTGTTCTATCACCGCCAGACCGGAACTGATGAGTATGCGCGCCAGGCAATGGTCGCTCCTATCACCGTTAAGGTGGAGGAGGGCAAGGGCGGCAAGGTGGAGATATCAGAGGGCGAGTATAACTCTGAGGGTTTCTCACTTGAGGGCCTTGATCCGCTGGAGCGTCATTCTGCAGGAATTGCATGCTGGTACACCGGCCCCAAACCTGCCGTTCATGACTGGCCTAACAATATATTTTCCGGTTCATATGTGGCATCATCATACGGTACGGAAAGTAAGATGGACAAGCCTTATGATCTGGTTAATAACACCAATCAGGTTGTAAATAATACTGATGGCTCAATAGTGGGTTACAAGTACTTTAATTTCAGCAAAACTACCGGTTCTGAACTGGCTTTGAATCTGAATCTTATCCCAGAGGGAACAGATGGTGAAATAATAATTGCGTTAGATCGTCCCTGGGAGTCACAAGGAGGTAAAATGTTGGGAAAAATTGAGTTGAAGGCCGATATACCCGCTAAGCCGGCCAGTTTCACTGTCAAGCTTCCGGAACTGTCAGGACTGACAGGTAAACATGCTGTTTTCTTTGTTTTCAAATCAAATACCAAAGATAAATCATTGTGCACTCTGTGCGATTTCAAATTTGAGTTGACTGGGAAATAATTGTCTGATTGTCCGGTGCCCAATTCGGGGTCAGGCAGTCTTGTAGTGCTTAATTAATTTTAATTTAAGCACTAATTGTCTATTTTTATATATGGTGTTTCTGTTAAAAGTTGTACATTTGCATTTTCGAAATAAACTATTGTCTTTTTTCGGTAATTAAATTTTATTTGAACAAGTAAGAGGGAGATCAAGAACAGTGCGTACAATATTTTTTTTAAAATACTACTTCTACGTATTTTTGGCATATTGCAAGTTCCTGTACTCGTATGTCATTTATAAGTTTGCCGATTATCCTGATGAAATTAAGGTTGCGGCCTTGATATCTGCAACGTGCGTATTGGCTATTGTCATTCTTTCTTTATCTATGCTATGGAGGTCCAGAGTAGAAAAAAAGAAAGCCAAACAGTTGGAACGCATTGACAGGAAGTATGGTGAGGGGATGAAATACATCCTTTCCTCTGAAGCCACAGAGCTCTTGTCTGAGAAGGAAATAGAGCGTATATTCGGTATAGACAGAGATGAACTTGACGGACCGTTGTTGAAGAACGATCGTGAAAAGCGCATGTTTGTGGATACTTTCTATACATACTTTGTATCCCAAAGGTCTGAGCATTCCAGGACTGAAAACACGCACACTATGCTTCAGATGTTCGGAATACCTGAATTCCTTGAGAAAGATGTCAGTCTGGGAAGCATGAAACACAAAGCAGATGCTCTGGGTAAGATGCGTATGTTCAAACTGCCTATCAGTCTTTGGGTAATCAACAAACTTTTGAATTGCAGATACATGCGTGTTCAGAGACTGGCCATGTACTCGAACGTTATGAGTAGTTCAGACAGCGCATTGGATTATTTTGAGACAGACTTTTTTGACAATAATTGCTGCATCAAGGATGAGATAGAGCTTGGATTCTCACTTCAGCGTCGTCGCAAGATGGGCTTGAAACTTCCTAATCTGGCTCGCTGGGCTCAAATCCAGAAAAATGAAAAAACCCAGTGCATGTTTGTCCGTCTGATGAGAAGGTTCGACGAGGTTGAATATTGTGGAGAACTTAAGGTCCTCTATAAGGAGAGTAAGAAGAAAAAACTGAGGGAGGAGATATCCAGAACATGGGGATATCTGCATTATGTGGAATCGGAGGATTTACTTATAGATGCGTTGCTTACTGAACCGGATGACACAAAGGTGGCCATTATGCACGCATTGACCCGTCTTGATACCGGAAAAAGTCTGGATGCTCTTCTTGACGGATTTAAGAATACTACGAACCCTCATGTGAGATTTGAGGCTCTCAGATGTATTTACAATTATGGAGACGCCGGGCGCGCTCTGTTTTATGAACTGGAGCGTAATTGCTCTGAAGCAGATCAGAAGTATTTTACCTTTTTCAATAATCCAATCACGCTTGAGAAGATCCGTCTTGACAAGGAACAGGCATACCATCCTTCAGTTGAGACAGTATTCAACGGATAAAATAATAATGAAGATATGTGGTTAACGATATATTACATATTCGCATACGTTGTTTTTGGCTATACAATGCTGCTTATCGCCGGCTATGTCTGGTTGGTATTCATGAGCCGTTTAGCCCAGAGGCAGCTTGATGTCAACTTGCCGGATGACGCTACAATCAAGTATCTAATGCAGGGTTCTCCGTTGACTCCTGCGGTATCAATTATAGCACCTGCTTACAACGAGGAGGTAACAATCATCGATAGTGTCAACTCTATTATGCAGATTGACTATCCTGATTATGAGATCATAATCGTGAATGATGAAAGTACCGACCGTACGATGGAACTGCTCATTGAGGAATATAAGTTGGTTGAGGTTCCATACGATATTGCCATGAGAGTGCCTTCAAAGCCTATCAAGCGCGTGCTCAAATCAACAGATGAAAGGTTCAGCAAGCTGGTAGTGGTAGATAAGGTTCACGGAGGTCGTAAGGCCGATGGATCAAATGCGGGAATAAATGTATGCAGTAACAAGTACTTTGTTTGTACTGATGTGGACTGTATTATTGAACCTATGGCTCTGTACAGGATGATGTGGTTCGTAGTGAACAGTCATAAGCCGATGATAGGTGTAGCTGCTACAATGCTTATGAGTAATGGTTGCCTTGTTGAAGACGGAAAAGTAACTGAAGCTGCTGTTCCGAGTACGTTTTTTCCCATGTTCCAGCAATTGGAGTATCTGCGTTCATTCCTGATAAGTAAATTGGGATGGTCCCGAATAAATGCTTTGCCTAATATTTCCGGTGGTTTCGGTTTGTTTGATACTGACGTAGCTGTAAAGTCGGGAGGTTATGATCCTATGAGTATGGCAGAGGACGTAGATATGCTGTTACGTATGGTTACGTATATGAAGAACAACGGTCTTGATTTCCAGCTGGCTCTGGTTCCTAAAGTATGCTGCTGGACGGAGGGTCCGGGTTCCTTGAAACAGCTTGCACGTCAGCGTACCAGATGGGCCCGTGGTCTTTTTGAGATTGTATCCAACCACCGTAAACTTTTTTTCAATCCGCACTATGGACCTATAGGCATACTTACATTGCCTTATCTGTTTATGTTTGAGTTTATTGCTCCTGTGATTGAGTTGTCCGGATTTCTCTTTATGATTTGGCTGGTATTGACAGGTGGTGTAAACTGGAGTGCAGCATTCATTATATTCGGAATGATCTATGTCTTTTCAGTGTTCATTTCATTCTTTGTCATGTTTTTTGACAATAGACTTAAAGCTGTTAATTGGAAGAGTACAAAAGTCAGTTATGGAAAACTGATATTGGCAACTTTGCTTGAACCATTCATATATCATCCCATAATCACCTATTGCTCAAATGTAGGTTATTGGAGATTCATTGTAAATACAACAGCTGTATGGACGCCCATTCAGCGTAAAGGTGTACGAAAGAAAAAGTAATGAAGATAAAAGGATTATTGTTGGCCGTCGTCATGTTATTCTCTCTGATAGGGGAAGTTCATGGCCAAGGCGTAAAGCACCTTCCGCGTTATTATATATCCCGCATTGAAGGATATGTGAATTCAAATGCTTGGAACTCTGCCAAGAGAGAGATTGACTCCGGACTTGAGGATTATCCGGATGACCCTGACCTTCGTTATTACAACGGACGCTATTACTATGTTATAGGTAACATGCAGGAGGCTCGCTACAATCTGGTGCGTGCTATCCAGGAAAATGACCAGCATTACAGGGCCAAGAGAATTCTGGTTGACGTAGAAGACAATCTGGGACATTATTCCAGTTCTATCTGCTACATAAATGAATTGCTGGAGTTCCAGCCTTATGACAGGGATTTATGGCGCCGCAAAATCAGTTTGTACAGAAAACTTGGAAATGAGGTGGAAGCTGATGCCGCCCTGAAACGTCTGTCTCATATTTATCCTAATGATTCTGTCGTTGTGGCCGATGTGAGACGCCGTAACCATGAAAGTCTGAATGACGTTCTGAAAAAGAGTTCTCTCAGTGATGCAGCTGACGATCTGGAACGTTGGATTGACAGAGACCCTAAGGTGCGGGAATACTATATTGAGCTTGTTTCCGTATATGAGCGCATGGGCGAGTTCGAGAAAGCAATCGGTGCTGCCAATCGTGGTCTTCAGCATTTCCCTAATGATCCGGAGCTGATCAGAAAGGCGGCTGGTATCATGTCAGATCTGGGATTATACGCTCAGGCCTTGAACTTTGTAAAGAGCAAGAGATATGGTAGTACTGCTTACAATTCTCTGCTTTATGATGCAGCAAATGATGCACGTATGCGTGATCCCTATGAGGCAAACGGACGTCTTTATTTGTCTACAAGAAATGAAGAGGCATTGGACTATCTTGTTAATACTGCAGTTACCAGAGGATATTATGATGACGCTGTCTATTATATAAATGAATCAATGCGGATACACGGACGTACTCCGTCTTTGTTGATGAAACTATATACAGTAGAGAGACAGGCCGGTAATGAAAAACGCTGTGTACAGATTCTGAATGAACTGTACGAGATGAATCCCGATGATGAAGAACTGCTGGATGCATATTCTAATTTGATGATTCAGTTGGCTGATTATTCCTTTGCGGAACAGCAGTGGAAGGATGCTTATGAACATCTGAACAAGGTTCTTGAGCTTATATCAGATGTTGATGAAGCATGGCCGGCTGTGGTTTCACGTCAGATTATCGTGCTTGGCCATCTTAACCGTCTGGATGAGGCCCGTCAGTTGTATGTCAGGTCATCATGGCGCAGCCCTGAAAACAGAACGCGTTTTGCTTCAGCCTATGAAGAGGTTGTGGCCATTCATCTGAAAGGTCTGATTGAAGAAGAGGAGTATTTACAGGCTTTCAAAGAGGCACAGTCATTACTTGAAGTCAAAACAGACAGTGAGGTGGCTTTGCGTTGCCTGATAAACATGAGCCAGACCCTTAAATATGATGATCAGTTCCATATGTATGCCGAGTTGGGATATGAGATGTATCCTAATGTTCCTTACTTCATTGTTAAACAGGCTATTTCGCTGCAGGAACAGGGCAAGAACAATGAGGCTCTGGCTTTGTTGAATCCCGGAAACAATTCTGATGAGTTCCTGAGTTCTCAACTCAGAGTGGCCTATTCAGGGGTGAGCCAGGAGTGGGCTTTAGAGTTGGTTAAGAACCGTATGCCAGACATAGCTATGGCTGTGCTAGATACAGCCCTGGTATATGATCCCAATAACCGTGAGACTCTTTATACCAAGGGGCTGGTTTATGAAGCACTCAAGGATTATGCAAAAGCATATGAGTATCAGATACGTTATTACATACCTAATAATGCGGAGCAGGAGGATTACATTGAGCACATGCGTTATCTCTATTTCAGAGGTCTGAAGAATAGGATTGACGCTTCATTCACTTTTGCTTTCTTTGACAATCATGATGAGACCCTGGCTGCGATAGCCCATCTCTATTCACTTGCTTCAATAAGTTACTCCAGGTTGGAAAAATATAATACTTATACCGGACAGGTAAATTATAAAGGTATTGACGGCTATCATGATAACACTGATGATGAACCGGGAGGCGTAGGCTTGGAGTTCATGGCACAGTGGGAGCATGAATTCGATTCTGAGTGGAGTGGAATGGTAAACGCATCCGTATCAACCAGATACTTCAATAAGTTCGGCTTTAATGTGTCAGCATCATATGCTGCTCCTCATGAGTGGACACATACATTGCGTCTGGGCTACCGCCGTACCCCGCCCACATATCTGTTCCTGGGTGGAAGCAAGTATGGCCTGACAGCAAAGGATGAATTCAACATATTTATTCTCTCGCCGTCTGTCCTTAAGTCATGGGAACGTATCAGCCTGACGCTAAGTACAGATTTTACAGCCATGGCCAGCAGTCTGTATTACAATGTCGGCGTTAAAGGAAAATTCCTCATAAACAATGACAACACCTCGGCAATCACACTTTTCTCTGGTTTTGGTTCATTCCCGGAGTTGACATTCTTTGAGCAGACCGCTTTGCGTAATTTCTCGCATACAAATGCGATGGTCGGCTTTGATTTCCAGTATCTCTGCACGCGTCAATTATGCCTGGGCGTAACCGGCACATGGAACACGTGTTACAGCCCGTACCGTAAGAAAAACGGCACATGGGTTGATTCTTACCGCAACATATATGCATTGTCGCTTCAGGCACATATAGCTTTCTAAACAATCATATACATCAATGATAAGCCCTCCAAACATATTGTTGTTGTTCAGCGCATTGTTCTTTTACGGCTGTGCTGATGAGGAAAGGCAATCTGTTTCTTCTCCATTTGAGTATAGAGAGGTTTATCTGCCTGAACTGCCTTTTGATGAAGGGCGTGAGTTGTATATGAACAGTGTGGACCGCGATTGGGGTATTTGGGGACACAATTTGTCGGTGGTGTTGCCTAAGAATGCTTCACAAAGCGTCTACGCCAAATCAGGAAACAGTGTAAACAATGAACAGTTCTGTTTCTCTTCAGATGCCCTTCTCAAATATATCTGTGACTATATAGATGATAATTTTGGTCATAACGGAACGGTCAGGTTTGCCATTTTGCCAAACGATAATTCCGTAGTATGCTTATGCGACCATTGCGTTGAAAACGGCAACAAACCGGGCGATGCTTCAGGAGCCGTCTATTATTTACTGGAGCGTCTGGCAGAAAAATATCCTGAACACATATTCTTTTCATCCTATTACCGTACCACAAGCAGTTTGCCTCATCAGAAGTTACCTGACAATGCAGGTGTTCTGATAAGTGCCATGTCATATCCCCTCAGTTCCGTTCACACGGTGCAGGAAGAAGAGTTTGCCGCATTACTTAATAAGTGGTCAAGATTCACAAAAAGGATATATATCTGGGATTATCTGAATAACTTTGATGACTATTTTACTCCGATTCCTGTATTTGATGTTATTCAGCGTAGGCTTAAACTGTATGAAAAATCAGGAGTAAAGGGTGTTTTCTTTAATGGAAGCGGTACTGACTACAGCACATTCTACAGGCTTAAAACGCACATAATATCTGCTATGTTGCGTGACCCTGATATAGAATGGCGCCCTCTTTTAAAGCAGATGAGCAGTGAATTGTATCCTGTAACAGGTGAGGCTATCAGCAGATTCATCATTCTGCAGGAGGATATGTTCCGTGAAAAGGAGACTGTTTTACCGTTGTATGAAGGCGTTCCCAGAGCTCAGAAGGTCTATCTGCCGGCTGAAGAGTTTGAAGAGTTTCATGATGAGATGCTGGTGGCTTTCGGGCAGATCAAGGATCCTGAACGTTCAGAGATTCAGACGATGTGCAGGGCAATGATGCTGACACGTCTTGAACTGAAACGTATAAATAACGATACTATCGGTTGCGGAAGACTTCTTGATGGATTGGAGCGACTGGTCGGTCAGGGCGTTATGGCTTACAGTGAGGCTGGCGGCAGTCTGACCAGTTATATAAGCGAATACCGATATATGCTTCAGCGTGCCAAAGAGTCCGGCAACAATAACCTGTTGAGAGGTGTCCGTCTTGAGCCTCTTACCGCACTTGATGAAGATTATAATGATGTGTCCATACTTACGGATGGTCTGATAGGACTTCCTTCAAACTATCATTGCGGACATATGTTGTCATCAGCCACTCCGGCGCTCCGTATCGCAATTCCTCATGTAAAGGGAATAAGGCGCCTGCGTGTAAGTTTTACAAAAAATGCCATTTTCCATATTTCATTGCCTTTGAACGTATCGCTTAGTGTTGACGGGAGGGAACTGGGTAAGGTGGTTCCCAAGACTACTGCTGATAATCTTCAACGGGCGGTTGTGGAATTTGATGTTCCGTCCAACTATAAAGGAACTCTGGTGCTCACCATTGTCCGTAATCAGGAAGACAGGACTATGGCGATTGATGAGATAGAAGGTTTTAAATAATTGGTAATTCAATTGAAAATGAAGAATAGGTTCTCATACAGATATCTTGTTATCATAACGGTTATCGTGCTGTGTTTTTTCTCTTGCTCTAAAAAACTCAAGCCGGCATCTGTTATCGTTGTCGACCCCGTACGTCATTATTATCCTGTTCTTCAGGGTGAGATGATGAGTATAGCCTATGAGATAGAAAACACATCAGGCAATCCGTTGTTCATTCAGGAGATACAAACCACCTGCGGATGTCTGGTTCCCAGAAATCAGCTGCCTATTGTGGTACTTCCCCACAAGTCAAGTGCTGTACTGATTACATTCAATACAATTAAGAATACAGGGTATGTGGATCATTTCATATACTGTTACGGAAATTTCCAGGACTCAACCTATATAGAACTGGAATTTGATACCAATGTGGTTCCGCAGTCTGATTACATACGTGATTATGAACAATTGTGGCATGAGCAATCCACCGGAGCGGGCAGTCTGAGGGATTTTGTTGACGGTATGCCGAGTCAGAAAGGATATTATACAGATACGTACGTCACTCCACGTACTAATTTTAATGAAGAGGTGCAGGAAGTTGTTGATGAGTATGCTTTCTGATGACATTTAAAAATTGACCTAAAACTAACCTAATAATGAATAAGAACGATTACAGTTACAGTATTAAAGGAAAGTTTTTTTCTTTGATGTTGATGGCATTGCTTGGAAGTATACCTTGTTTTGCCGAAACGTCACTTGTTATTCATCTGTCAGACAGTACTGTAATAATATGCAGCCTTGCCAAACAGCCGCAAATGACATTAGGAGAGAATACTATTTCTCTCTCTTCAGTTGACGGTGCAGTAGGAGAATGGGATTTTTCTGATGTGGAGTCCTGGAATTTTGCTGAATATACTGATGTTGATGCTGTCAGGATACCAAAGGCTCTGATCAGGATTGAGGATGGCGAACTTACCGTAGCCGGAATAAATGCTGAAAACATTAAGATATTTGACCTTGGAGGAAGGCTGCTGACTCCTTCACTGAATACAGAAGGCAATAAGACTTCTATCAGTCTTGAAGGATTTACCAAGGGCACTTATCTGCTTAGTGTTGGAAAGAATACTGTTAAGTTCATTGTAAAGTAAGTGATGCCTAAGATATTACGATTCCTGCTGACATTGTGCCTGCTGCTTGCTGCAAGCAACGGTCGGGCGCAACATAATGTTTACGTAAACGAGCCTTTGCAATGGGGTGAGAGAGTGCCTGAAGAAAAGTGGTACAACAGGGTGCGTATTTTCAACGGAATTGACAAGATTGAGTATGGAACTGATAGTGTAACGCTTTGGAGCGGTGCTGTAGCCAATTCATTATATACACCTTCTGTCACTTCAATGAGTCTTAAGGAAATAGATCCTTGGCGAGCCAAACTGATGCCTGAAAGGTTTTGGGCTGACTTTGACTTTGACGTTGATTTTGATGAGACTGACAGGGAACGTGTAAAGGCTGAGCCGGAGGTTACGGACCAGGAAAGTGTTCAGTATGATGATTTTGTAGAGCATAGCCAATGGACCAAGACAGTCTATGTTGCGTTTGAGGGAACTGATGTAACCGTAACAGGTGATGTCGATTCCCTTAATGTGTCAAAAGAAGGTGCGCATCTTACGATAGAGACAAGTGCTGTGGGAGTGAAATACATCCTCTCTGGAACCAGCAGTGATGCCTGCTTCAAGCTATACAGTGAGCGCAAGGCCTGTCTGGTGCTTAACGGGGTGGATATCACTAATCCAAAAGGCCCGGTCATAAACAGTCAGATGAAGAGACGCCTGTTCATCGTGATTGCAGATGAAACCGTCAATACTCTTACTGATGGAACCAAATATGTAAAGGTTCAGGGTGAGGATCAGCGTGGCTGCATATTTGCAGAGGGAAAGATATGTATCTCCGGTCAGGGAGAACTCTATGTGAACGCCAACAAGAAGTGTGGTATTGCATCTGACAAATACATTCATATAATGGGAGGCTTTGTCCATGTCAATGCCCATGCGGAGAAAGGCAAGGCTATCTATGGTCAGGAAAACGTAATCATAGGCGGAGGCGTAATAAGAACCTATTGTGACGGTGCTGCAAGTAAAGGCTTGTCTTCAGACTCACTGCTGTGGATATCAGGCGGTGTAATAAAAACTATAACCACAGGAGGTGTAGTTTGGGATGAAGATGAAGAAGATTACAGTTCCTGCTGTGGAATTAAGAGCACCTGGGATATGGATATCTCAGGAGGAGAAATATATTGCTTCTCATCAGGAACTGGCGGTAAGGGTATTAGCGCGGGTAATTATGTAGAGATGACCGTTAATGATAAAACAAAGAAATATTATTATGGCGGTCTGACCATTACTGATGCTGATATTTATGTCCGTACAAGCGGAAAACGTATTCCGGAGGAAAAAGAAGAAGACGGTCACGGACATAAGGTTGGTGCCTCTGCATCGCCTAAGTGCATTAAGAGCATAAACAAGATGATTATCAATTCCGGTAACATTTATGTAAGAGGCTCCGGCGGCGGTGCAGCTGAGGGTATAGAATCAAAAAGGCATATTGATATTTACGGTGGCAAGATACGCAGTTACTGCACAGATGACGGAATGAACTGCTCAGGCTGTGAAATGCATGGCGGCGATGTGCTTATTTGCAGTTCTGAGAATGACGGTCTTGATGCCAGCAGCCTGAAAATGTTTGGCGGTACGCTGTATGGCGTAGGTAGCGGAGACCAGCAGATGGGTGTGGATACTGACGGCAAGACCTTTGAGATATATGGCGGTGAAATAATAGGTGTGGGCGCACGTAGCTGTACGCCGCACGGTACCTGCTCTCAGGCCAGTGTATGTTTTTACTTACCTAAGACATATTGCAGCGGTGTGGCTGTGGCTGATGAAGAGGGAAATATAATAACCCAGTTCCCTACACCCAATACTTATGATGTGCTTTGCCTGTTTGTTACAAATGAGCAGATACAGGTTGGTAAGAAATATAAGATTTTAAGTTACAAAGATTCATTCAGCGACACTCCTGTAATAGAGTATGAATTCTCTATGGAAGAACAGTTCTTAGAAAAAATAGAAGAAAAATTCATTACTCTTGGCAGCAAGAAATCAAAAGAGACAACTAAATGAAAAGGCTATCATTCATATTAAGTGTTGCATTGCTTCTTAACCTTGATGTGACAGCGCAGCGAAGTTGCGGATTATGGCTCAACGAGGTTCCTCTTGTTGCTGACACTGTTGCCGGCACTATTTATGCCACAATAGATCCCGGTGTAAACGGTACTTTGAAAGCTACTTTACGCTGGGACAATAACCTTTATAACGGCATTGAACTTAACGGCATTGCTTTGGTAAATGGCAGGAGAGATAATCTGGAAGTCCAGAACTGGTCAATGAACGCCTCCAGCACACTTGCTGTAAAGAACGCTGAAAACAAAGAATGGAAACTTGTATTCAGTACTTTGCCTTTTGTGGTTATAGACTGCCCATTAAAAGAGATGGACAGAACATACTCCATGACAAAAGGTACAGAAGGTCATAACAAGAAGTTTCCCGGCTATATAAGTGTCATTGATGCACGCTGCCGTACAAAAATGAAGGACTCTGATGCGGAGGGTATAGCTTGTTTCAGTTCAGAGATAAGGACACGTCTCAGAGGAGCTACAACCGGTTCACAACCCAAGCAGAGCCTCAATATAGAACTTGTCAAGGACGGTGAAAGCCAGGATGTTCACCTGTTGGGCTATCGCAAGGATGATGACTGGATCTTATCGGCCGAATATCTTGATTACAGCCGTATGCGTAACCGCGTGCTGATGGATTTATGGACCGCAGTTGATGTCCTGCCATATCCTACTGATAACAAATATCAGTGCAATGGTACACAGGGCGAGTTTGTAGAGGTATTTATAAATGGAGCCTATTATGGCATGTACTGCTTCACAGACAAGATAGACCGTAAGAAACTTAATCTTAAAAAGACAAAGGAAGCCACGGAAACTGCTCCTGAGGTTAAGCGCGGATTGTTGTGGAAAGCCAACTGGGAGTGCAGTGAGACTTATTTGGGCAGTTATGATTCACTTCCCGCCAATGACTCTTTCCTCTGGCCGTATAAGGAATCTAAGGAATCATATGGATGGGAACAGAAATATCCTGATGACACTATAACCCAGGCCTTCTTTACTCCTATCTGTGAACTTATGGATTTCTTTGACACCAAGGAGTTCAAGACCACTTACAATGATTGGCTTTATGAGGATAATGTAATTGACTTCATGCTTTTTATCCAGGCGTTCCAACTGGTTGATAATCAGAAGAAAAACTACTATCTGAGTGTGCGCAACATTGACAAGGAGGAAAAGTTCCTGTTTACGCTCTGGGATCTGGATGGTTCCATAGGTCGTATGGCTGGAGGCAGTGTGGCTTCAAGAGATTCCAAACAGATGGCATGGGGTGAGAAACTGGGATATCACCACCTGATACACATGTTCAAGACCAAGAAGGAACGGCCTGATGATTTTGCCACAAAGATGAACAACCGCTGGCAATATCTTTCAACCCATGAACTGTCACTAGAGAACATCAGGGCCTTGATGGAGAAGTATGCCGACCAGTTTGTTACCTCAGGAGCATGGGAGAGAGAGAGGGCGCGCTGGGTACCGACATACAAGAAGGGTGTCGTCAAAATAACGGAGACTCCTCATGAGGAAGTCGACTCAATGATTGCATTCCTTGAGGTAAACTATGCCATATTCAATGAAAAAATGGAATCTGACAAGTGGACTCCCCATGACGTATACAATGAGGAAGAATATCTTAAGGGCAGGACTCAAACATCTGATGCTTTATATGTCATAGGTAAAGACGTCAACTCAAAGCATGAGGACGCTATAGTAACCATGCAGGGCAGTGTTGACCAGGAACTTGTGGATGGTATATCAAAGATCAGTTATAATAATGATCAGATGACAATTGTCCGTGAGGATGGGGAGAAAAAATATGATATTACAGAAATCAAGGAGGTTAAGGCTAAACATACCGGTATATATCCAACTCCTGCCTTTATTCCTGACAGTCTGAAGAAATACTTTGAGTTTGATACACATTATGCTCCCGTCAATGAATATAAAGCCACAAAGGAGACATCGTTTGTAGGACAGCGTACTGTTCAGGTTTTTTTTGAGGGGGATGATGTATCAGTAAAAGGCAATTTGGATGGTATTACCTGTACTATAGACACTACAACCGTTTCTATTGCTACAGAACTTGAGGGCGTGTCCATTCTTGTGAGTGGCTGCTCGGACAAAGGCAAGATAATATTGGACAGCAAGAATCCCTGTAAGCTGGCAGCAACTGAAGGTGGTAGTATGTTTTCCAGCATCATAGCCAATTGTGATCTGGTCATAAACAGCGCCTATGCCCTTAATTTCTATAATGAAGAGTTTGACGGAAAGTGCATATATACCACCGGCGATGTTACTTTTGAGGATGGTAATTACTACTTTCTTCTGACATGCAGCGGTACTCTTACAGACGCTTCATTCCCTAAAACGGCAGAACTGGGCGCACGTGCGGTCCTGGCTAAGAATATTACCGTTAATGACGGAAAGATAAGCATAAAGTCTATTGGGCATAACGGTGCCGTTGGCTTGGCTGCAACAGAAGACTTGACAATAAATGGCGGCAAGAACTATATTGCAACTTATGACGATCCGTTAAAGATAGGCAAACATCTGACCGTCAACGGTGGTTTTACTTTTACATCAAGTCTTACCAATGACGGAACTGATTCAAAGAGTTCTATATACGTGAATGACGGATTTATCTGCTCTTGCGGCCCTGAGGGTTCCGAGGCGGCTTTTGATGTAAAAAATTTCACTATTACCGGCGGAACGGTGATAGGTCTTGCCCATAAGTGTGACAAGCCTAAAAAGGCTAAAGAGACAAGCCAGGCTTTTATTATTCTTGATTTTTATACTAATCTGAAACGATACGTAAAGATTGCTGATGCAGATGGTGGTGATGTGGCTATGCTTGAAACTCAGGCATATCCTACACAGACAATCTTTTATTCTTCTGCTGCACTTGTTAAGGACGGTATCTATACTATCCTTACAGGTGATACTACTGATACATTGCAGGAATTGACAACAGTGACTGCAATTACTGAGAAATGAGATTATCCCCAAGGACTACCAATGAACCTTATGCCTAGCGAAACAGCACGCAGGATTATGTCGATGACCGTCTTTACGGTGCTGTTATTGTCTGTCCAGTCTGAGATAACCCCGTTGTATGCACAAACCATAAAATTGCCGGTGTTGCGCGTCAGTTTTGAGGGTAAATTCAAGAAGGGCATGGATTATGTGAACGGAAAGATGCAGCTTACGGATACTGACGGTTCTGTTATTGAATTACCCGCCAAGTTCAAGACCCGCGGTGCCACAGCTTCTAATTATATGATGAAGCCTTCATTCAACATGAAACTCTGGACAGAAGATTACAGTGAGGAGGTTGATTCAACGCTGTTGGGAATCAGGTCATGCTCATCATGGATTCTGGATGCAATGGCTATTGACCGTATCTGTATGCGCAACCGCGTAGCCTTTGATATATGGAATGAATTCTCACGGCTTCCTTATGATACTAAATATGATGGCCGTTACGGTACAATAGGTCGTTTCCTGGAAGTTTATATAAACGATACGTATTATGGTATCTATTGTCTGAATGACCGTATTAACCGCAAACTGTTGGATCTTAAGAAGACCAAGGAAGAAGAGGATGGCTCTGTCCTGGTGCGTGGTGTGTTATACAAGAGCGGTACATCTGATATTTCACCGCAGGAAAAGCCCGGTTATAATGAGGACTCAACGGCATGTGTGATTTCATGGCATAATGCATGGGAACTGACATATCCTGATGATTATGGCGGCATACAGGCATGGAGTCCTTTGCAGGATGCGTTCGCTAATGGCAAAACTGCAGAATTTGTAAAGAAATATTTCTATCTGGAGAATCTGGCTGATTATCAGATCCTGATAATGGCGCTTTCCATCGGTGACAACTGGGGTAACAAGAATCATTATCTCTCTGTCCGTAACATAAATAAGAATATTGATGATCCGGATCCGACAGAATCTGATTGCCGCCGTTTTGTCCTTATACCTTGGGATCTTGACACCAGCCTGGGCGGTAAATTTGATGGCGGTTATCATAATGGCAATTATTCTGCATGGGCAGTTAAGGATATTAGCAAGAATGCTCTCTATCCGATATCTTCCGTAAGCGGAGATCCTGAATACCAGGCCATTCTCAAACGCCGTTGGATTGAGGCACGCAAAGGTGCTTTTTCTGTTTCGTCAGTAAAGACTAAACTTGAAAAATATCGTGATCTATTCCTGGAGAGCGGGGCATGGGATAGAATGGTCACATACTTTAACAGCCAAAAAAGCAAGCCAAAGCTTGCAGAAGATTTTACTCGTGAAATTGAATTGATAGAAAAATGGTATGAAGACCGTTTCCGCGAGATGGATGCATACTTTGGAATAGAGACAGATGTAGAAAAGGTGACATTGTCTTCAACCTCAGAGGATGCTGTTTATGACCTTATTGGGCGTAAAGTGAATACTCCTGTTCTTTCTCCCGGATTATATATAAGCAACGGGGGGCTGATTCATATCAGATAAATCACTTCCCTATGCAGAAATGACTGAAGATGTTCTGCAGGGTTTCACCGGGAGTGATGGCGCCGCCCGTAATATCGGCCAGATCCTGGAGCACAAGACGCAGGTCTTCAGCTATCAGATCACCCGGCAGGGTTGAGGTGAGTCCGTCTATTACTCGGGCCAAGTTCTCATGAGCGCGCGTAAGAGCCTCATAATGGCGGGCCTGCGTTACTATTACAGTATCAGCGTTTATCTCCGGAATATCTGCAAGAGTGTAGATAATCTCTTCAAGTTGAGGGATGTTGTTATTGAACTTGGCTGATATCTCAATTGTCTTATAACTGTCAGGCGGCAACTGCAAGCTTGCTGTTTCAAAACGGCCGTAATCCTGCAGGTCACATTTGTTGAATGCCAGAATCAGTTTCTTGCCTTCCAGATGCGGAGTGATCTCACTGATATCATCAGGAGTGGGCTGGGCATCAACCATCCAGATAACAATCAGGGCCTTGTTTATGGCCGCAAATGTGCGGGATATGCCTATCTGTTCTATTGCATCGGCAGTCTGGCGGATGCCGGCTGTATCAATGAAACGGAACGTTACGCCTTTTATCTGGATTGTATCCTCAATGGTATCACGGGTGGTACCGTGTATGTCCGATACTATGGCGCGGTCATCGCGGAGCAGGCGGTTCAGCAGGGTTGATTTACCTACGTTGGTCTTGCCCACAATAGCCACAGGAATGCCCTCTTTGAGTGCCTGTCCTGTCTTGAAGGAGCGGGCCAATTCCGTTATACGGTCATCGGCCCGGCGGGCAAGTGAGAGCAGCTCCGTGCGGTCTGCAAACTCAAGTTCCTCATGATCAGCAAAGTCAAGTTCAAGCTCCAGCAGGGAGGTCAGTTGCAGCAGCTGTTCGCGTAGGATTGACAGCTCTGATGAGAAATGCCCCTTGAGCTGGCTCATTGCTATGCGGTGGGTGGCGCGGTTTCCTGATGCTATCAGGTCTGCCACAGCCTCAGCTTGACTCAGATCCAGTTTTCCGGCCAGGAAAGCGCGCTCAGTGAATTCACCCGGTCCGGCCTGACGGCATCCAGCCTCAATGAGCAGGCGGCAAACCTGTTCCAGAATATATGCAGAGCCGTGACAGGAGATCTCTGTGCTGTCCTGCCCGGTATATGAATGCGGAGTTCTAAAAATACTTACAAGCACCTCATCTACAGTCTGGCTGTCCGCATCAACAATCTGTCCGAACAGTACCCTTCCGGACTGGCTGTCGGCGAGCGTTCGCCCTGATGCGGAACGAAAAACAGAATCTGTTATACGTATGGCATCGGGACCTGATACCCGCACAACACCCAACGCTCCACCCGGGCGAGTGGCAACAGCGCAGATTGTATCATTGTTGTTGATCACTTTCCTTTTATATGCGGTCAAGTACACGGGTAATGAGACCTTCAAGCAAGGGCTTGTAGTCAGTATTCATCTCCTTGGCGTAACGGTTTGCTATGACCATGCATACAGTCATGGCGCGATGCCCAAGCAGTGCAGCCATTCCAGCTACGGCTGAACTCTCCATCTCATAATTGGTTATGCGGTAGCCCTTGTATTCAAAGCTCTCAACCTTAGCATTCTGATTGGGATCAGACAGCGGTGCGCGCAGCACACGTCCCTGCGGACCGTAAAAACCGTTGCAGGCTATGGTTACGCCGGGAACCATCTTCTCTTCACCAGCCATTATGCGCTGCAGGAGCTCCTGATTGGCGCTTGCCACATATGGTGCCCCACGCTTGGTTGACCACTCCATGTGGGCTATGAAAGCGCGTTCAAACTCCAAGTCACAAACCTCATCGCGGCCTGCGTAGAAATTGAGCAATCCGTCAAAACCTATGCTTTTTACTGAGCATAGATATGTGCCCAGCGGAGTAAACGGCTGCAGTCCGCCGCAGGTTCCTATGCGTACTATATCAAGAGTGCGGTGCTCTGTTTTTTCAGTACGTGTGGTGTAGTCAATGTTAGCCAGAGTATCCAGCTCATTCATCACTATGTCTATGTTGTCACAGCCTATGCCTGTAGATTGTACAGTAATGCGTTTGCCTTTGTACAAGCCGGTAGCGGTACGGAACTCGCGGTTGCTTACAGTACACTCAACGGTATCAAACATAGCGGCAATGGTATCCACGCGGCCGGGATCACCCACCAGGATAACCTTATCAGCCAGCTGCTCAGGCTTAAGGTGCAGATGAAAACAGGAGCCGTCACCGTTAATGATAAGCTCCGACGGGGCAAAATAGGTACTCATTACTCTATCGGTTTAGGTAGTTTATCTCAGTAGTGCGGACATCATTCTCCATCTTGAGAACCTGCTTCTCTGTCTTGAGCACTTTCTCCTCAAGATCCAGGATACGGCCGGTCATACGCTCCTTTTCCACAAGGGAGGCATTGTGGTAATCATTGCGCATCCTTTCCAGTCTTAAGGCATCTGACTGATACTCATGTTTGAGCTGAGTCCAGCGTTCATAAAGATTTGCAGCATCTTTGCTCTCAAAATCCGACAGTTCATTATAGGTGGTAAAATCATCAATAATGAATGAGAAAGAACCCTCATCGGCCTTCTCTGCAAGCTCATAGCGCAGCAGCGTAAGACGCTGGCGTGCAGCACGAACCTCATTCAGGTCAGTCTGTGTCTCAGCGATGGATTGAAGGCGGGCGGCACGGTGAATGGCAAGTGTGTCTCCTCCTTCATATTTGTATTTCTGATGTCCCTCTGTAGGTATGAAAACATATACGCACACGGTATCATCATTTTGACGTCGGTCTGTGGCAAACCATCCCAGATTGTTGGCCTCATCAATCACATAGAGATAGTCATTGGCCTCAGAGTTGAACGGCATACCCAGGTTTTCAGGTTTGAGATACTTGCCTGTGGCTGTGTTATATCTTGACACAAATATGTCAAGCCCGCCCATTGACTCGCTGCCTGATGCCGCATAGTATATTGTTACACCGTCATTCAGCAGGAACGGATAGCGCAGGTCACCGTCAGTTTCAAGACCGCTGATTGCAGTCTCATCAGTCCAGCGGTCAAAACTGCGCAGCTGGGTATAAAGGTGAAACCGGCCGTCACTGTCTGGGCGGCTGTAATAGATGGTCTGCCCCATCTCAGGCAGATACGCTTCACCCTCTTTTATGTTTCTAAAAAAGTCTGACACCGGCGATACCGAACCGGTAGACTCGCTCAGTATATATGATTCAAACAACTCATTCTTAGCCACCTTGAAACTGTCAATAAAGCATACTCTGGTGGTGTTGCGGATCATGCGGAACACCTGCCTGATGCTGTCTGTCATTGTGGTAATACGCTCCTCCAGCACCGGATCATGCAGCTCCTTGTCAGTAGAAATACCCTTTACAAAAGCCTCATAATAGTTAATGGCATTCTGGTAATCCTCCTTGGCAAGGTAGTATTCTCCAAGCACACGGTTTGCCTTGAAAATCTTCTTGTCTGCGGCTTTCTTGAGGTACGGGACTGCCTTGTCACGCTCACCGGTCTCCATGCAGCATACTCCGTACCAGTAGTTACGGCTGGCATCTTCAGGCTTTTGCTTGAGGTATTTGAGTATTATGGGCTTAGCCTTGACATAGTTACCCTGAGCAAAGTAATTGCGTCCCTGCTGCAGTGTCTGTGCATTTGCCGTGAGGCATAGCAGTACAGATATGATGATAAGTCTGAAGCGTTTCATAACGCCAAAGGTAAATAAAATTTTACTCTACGCAGTAACATTCAGAGTATCTATTTACTACTTTTGCGGCCGAAACAAATTATAATCATTTATGAAAGCTATCTGGACAATTCTTCTTCTGGTGATTTCAAACGTTCTGATGACATTTGCATGGTACGGTAATCTCAAGCTTCAGGAGATGAAAGTAAGCACAGACTGGCCTCTTTTTCTTGTTATTCTGGCCTCATGGGGCGTAGCTTTCTTTGAATATTGCGTTATGATTCCGGCTAACCGTATCGGTTCCGATATCACCGGCGGTCCGTTCAATCTTGTCCAGCTCAAAGTGATTCAGGAGTGCATATCACTGATAGTTTTCTCACTCATCCTGGCCTTCTGCTTCAAAACCCAGTCGCTGCACTGGAACCACTTAGTCTCGTTCATTTTCCTGGTTATCGCGGTTTTCTTCGCGTTTCTCAAATAATTCCTCGCAGAAAGCGCAGAAATCGCAGAATAATAAACCACGAATCTCACGAATTAACACGAATAAACCCGCGATAGGGGATTCGTGTAATTCGTGAGATTCGTGGTTATTATCTATAGGCATCACAGATGTGGAAGACTTCTTATTGACATGAATAACTGAGATTATCATAAACAGTCACAAATAATTGCAGATTTAATTGAAAAAAGAAATAATCGTTATCTTTGTAACAAACCGAATTACGTAACGCATTTTTTAAGCAATGAAACTTGAGAAAATCCTTGAGAAATTGAACTCTTTAGAGAAGGGCCAGTTTCTAAAAATCATTAATAATTTGTCTTCTGCAGAGAAAAATAATCCCAAGTTGGAGGCAATACTTAGTAAGGCCGATTCTAATCTCAAAAATGCAGATGCTGTTCAAGTTACTCAAGCTTTTGAGGCTCTTTCCGATAGGTATGTTGATTTTGTTATGGAAGATTATTCTAAAGTATCTTCCCAGTTGGATATCCTCCTTAACATTATCACAAGAGATGGCAATTGTATAATGAGGCTTGATTGGTTTGCCAAATTGTATGAGGATGAGATTAAAAAGCAAAAGAAAGCAATCGAAGCCTTCAAAGAGGATGTAAATGCAGACAAACCATCAATGGAACAATCAAGGGTCAGAGACTACAAGGTGTTTGCTGCCTGCCTTAGAACTGCTTATTTTAACGACGTTGCATTGAATTTCGCGCCAAAAATAACTGCGGACGAACAATCTATTTTGGATACATTGGCTAAGTTCCTTGAGTTATCAATGGATGAAAGAACAATGATTAAATATGCTGTTTTAGGTATAAAAAAGAACAGTAATATTGATGATGTTGTTGCAGAACTGAAAGACAAGGGACTGATTTTCCTCTCTAAAAAGAACAATGTTTTATATGTTGCTGATGAAATAGTATCTCTTGCAAGAAAGATCAGAGGCAGAGAGGTTGCAGATAAGTATTTCCGTAGAGTATTACTTCAGTTGAAGGAAGCTCAAATCAATATGATTTGTCGCAAACATGGTATAGATAATAAACTGTTGCTTAATGAGAAAATTGAGCTGATTATCTCTTCGGGCATTTCTTTCTCGGAGGTCCTTAAGGAAGATGTTCATAAGCCTGATGTTAAACTAATTGACAAAAAGAAAGCAATTACATCGTTATGTGATGAAAGACTTAATATATCTCCAGCAATAAAAGGAACGACATTAGATGATAAAGTCGATAATCTTATTGCTTATTTTGCCAAGCAATATGGGGAAGATAAGATAGGTATTTCAACAGGAGGATATGAAAGAATGCTTCTTGATCTTGATGAATTTGTAAAGGGATCAAGCAAAATGATCCGTAATACTTTCCAAATACAAGATGAAGACATTATGCATGGCGAGTTCCTGATGGATTACAATATTATGCCACGTGATGTGTTAGAGCTGTTTCCGTCAGAGGCTTTAGTTGAACTCTGTAATGCAAGGAATATCAAGACTAGAGGTAATATAATTGACAATATTCTTGCGGCATATAAGGATACAGAGGATTTACTGGTAGAAAACTATGAAAGCATAGGTTTTAGAGATATTAATTCACTTAAAGAAAATGGTATTTCTATATCTGAGGCTGAATTGGGTATTACTTTTGAAGATATAACGAAATACATCTTCGGCAAACTCGGTTTAGATGTTGATGAGAAACTACGGAAAAAGCTGAATACCGAGAAGGACAAGATGGATATTCTTATACGCACAGGAGAAAAATCTGTCGTTTTGGTTGAATGTAAGACAGTAAAAGAAAACGGGTATAACAAATTCAGTCAAATATCAAGACAAGTGAAATCATACAAGGCTTTGCTTGAAAAGAATGACTATCAAGTTGACAAGATAATAATTGTAGCCCCTGATTTCTCTGATGATTTTGTGGCCGATTGTGGAGATGAATTCTCACTTCCTATTACGCTCCTAAAGGCGGGATCTTTGTCAAGTATATATAACGCGGTCAAGACAACGGGGTCTAACCGTTTCAGTTTACAAATGTTTTACAGAGATATATTGGTACAAGAGGATCGTATTATCAGAGCCTTGAATAAGTAGTTCTGATAGCTTGTTCTCGTTTTAAATCAAAACCCCAAAGAAAAAGAGTCTTCACATTATCGTGAGGACTCTTTCTTTTTATAGTGTTGCTATTTCTTCAATAGAAAGCCCTGTACATTTTGAGATAACATCAATAGGAATGCCTTCCGTTTTCATGGCTTTGGCAGTATTGGATATACCTTTAGCCTCACCGCGAGCTTCGCCGGTCATAATGGCGGTAGCGAGTTGGCTCTCGCGATCCCACTGGGCCATCACCTTGCGGACATATTTCATCTGCATTTCCTCTGTCATACTCGCAAAACTACACACTTCAAACAACTTATCAAAACCTTTACCCATAAATTCTTGCGGCATCTCCTTCATCTGGCCGGTATTTTTTATGGCGTAAAGCATATAATCCTGCTTGCTGTATAGTTCACTGCAACTCTTTTGGAACTTAGGTAATTCAACTGTAACAAAATGAATACTGTCTGTGAATTGCTCATTATCACCATCATCCTCCCGAATACTGAAATGCCTTATAGTCTTGTCATTTTGGCCGATGCCCGACAACTCAAAATCCAGGATGCCAATCATGTAAATTGGAGGTAATTTATAACGTGTTTGGGAAGAATACTTTTCATTGGAGCCTTTTCCGACTCTGTTGCGAATAGGGAAACTGGAATAGAAAACCATTCTGTCATTGAAATCCATTTGAGGACAAACTTGCATCTCAATTGTCAACGACGATCCGTCATCGGTTTCGCAGTAAATGTCGTAGATTCCGCTTTGTGCATCCTCGCGATCGGGCTCTTGTTCTTGGGCTCCAAGTGAAACACTTTGGATGTGTTTCTCGGGCAAAATACTGTCTACCAGCATAAGAAGCAAATCTTCATGCCCTTCTGTGCCAAATGCCCATTTAAAAGCAAAATCACGCTTTAGGTCGATGAATGTTACATTAAACTCTGCAGCACTAATAGCTTGTCGCAATTCTTTCTCACTCATGGTCTCGTTTTGTTTCATGATACAAACAAGTAATAAATTGGTTAAACAAAGGTCTTTAAATACAAAAGGGCATCCCAGCGTGACACCATATGCCTTGTGAGATACCCTTAGGCATTAGATATCGCAAAAATATCTTTATTTCTTGACTTTTTAAAATTCACTTGCAGAAAATACAAAAAAAAACGTCCGGCAAAACCGGACGTTTTTAATTCTGCGCTTTCTGCGAGATTATTTAGATAACTCGGCGTGCATTGAAGCGGCAGCTTTGCGGCCGTCACCCATAGCCAGGATCACGGTAGCACCTCCGCGTACAATATCACCACCTGCAAATATGGTGGGTATTGATGATTGCATGCTCTCGTTTACGGCGATGGTGTTCTTGCGGCCCAGTTCAAGACCCTCAATTGACTTGGGTACGATGGGGTTGGGGGATACGCCTACGGCTACGATTACCATATCAACGTCAATGGTGATGGTCTCACCTGTGGGAACCGGGCTGCGGCGGCCGCTTGCATCAGGCTCACCAAGTTCCATCTTCTCCAGGACAGCCTGCTTAACGCGACCGTTCTCATCGCCTATATAGCGGATGGGGTTGTGCAGAGTCATAAACTCAACACCCTCTTCCTTGGCATGCTTAACCTCCTCCAAGCGAGCGGGCATCTCCTCCTCTGAGCGGCGATATACTATCATGGCACGCTCGGCACCAAGACGCAGGGCGGTGCGGACAGAGTCCATAGCGGTGTTACCGCCACCTACAATCATCATCTTCTTACCGAAGGTTACGGGGGTATCGGACTCCTGGCTTGCGGCATCCATCAGGTTGACGCGGGTAAGGTACTCGTTTGATGACATTATATTGATAAGGTTCTCACCCTCAATGTTCATGAAGTTGGGCAGACCGGCACCTGAGCCTACGAATATGCCCTTGTAACCTTCAGCCTCAAGCTCGCTAACCTTGATGGTCTTGCCTACGATGCAGTCCTTAACGAACTTGACACCCATCTTCTGCAGGTTCTCAATCTCTACGTCAACTATCTTGTTGGGCAGACGGAACTCAGGAATACCATACTTGAGCACACCACCAATCTCATGCAGAGCCTCGAATACGGTTACGTCATAACCGAACTTGGCCATATCGCCTGCGAATGACAGTCCTGAAGGACCTGAGCCGATGACAGCGATCTTCTTGCCGTTTGAAGCAGCAACCTCAGGAACTGAGATGTTACCGCTCTCACGCTCGTAATCAGCAGCAAAGCGCTCCAGATAACCTATGGCAACAGGCTTCTTACCCATCTTGAGGTGTATGCACTTGCTCTCGCACTGCTTCTCCTGCGGGCAAACACGGCCGCAGACAGCGGGCAGGGCGCTGGTGTGCTTGAGCACCTTGGCGGCAGCAAGATAGTTGCCGCGCTCAATATTCTTGATGAATGAAGGAATCTCAATGTTTACAGGGCAACCCTCCATGCAAGAGGGGTTGGCGCAGTCAAGGCAACGCTTAGCCTCCAGGAGAGCCTGCTCCTCAGTAAGCCCCTGGTTAACCTCCTCCTTGCGGCTGTGCCTGCGGTAGTCAGGTGCCAGCTCGTTCATAACGCAACGCTCAATTGCGGTGCGGTCCTTGGGCTTCATAGTAGCGCGCAGATCGGCTCTCCACTGGGCGTTGCGGTCGGTCAGAACCTCAATGGGCTCAACCTCAGCCTTGGCTTTGCTACCACCGCAGCAGCACTCAGCCTTTTCAGCGGCAGGAGCGGCAGCAGCAACTGACTCCTCAAGTTTTTTCATCTCCTCACGCTCGGTCTCCTTGAAGGCTCCCATACGCTTCATCATTCCGTCCCAGTCAACCTCGTGGCCATCAAACTCAGGACCGTCCACGCATACGAACTTGGTCTTGCCACCAACGCTTACACGGCAGGCACCGCACATACCAGTACCATCAACCATGATGGTGTTGAGAGATACATCAGTAGAAATATTGTATTTCTGTGTGAGCAGACAGCAGAACTTCATCATGATGGCGGGGCCGATGGCGAAGCACTTGTCAACCTTCTCGCGGTTGATTACCTCTTCCATACCTACGGTTACAACGCCCTTGTTTCCATATGAGCCGTCATCGGTCATGATGATAGTCTCATCGGCATATTTGCGTACCTCATCCTCAAGGATGATAAGCTCCTTGGTACGGCCTGCAAGAACTGCAATAACCTTGTTGCCGGCCTCCTTCAAGGCCTTGATGATGGGGAGCATGGGGGCGGTACCAACACCACCTCCGGCGCAAAGCACTGTACCGAATTTTTCAATATGGGTGGCCTGGCCCAGAGGACCAACCACGTCAGTGATCATATCACCAGCTTCAAGCTTGCAGAGACGGTTGGTTGAGAGGCCGATGCGCTGTACAACAAGTGTGATGGTGCCGCGCTTTACATCGGAATCAGCGATTGTAAGCGGAATTCGCTCACCTTTCTCTCCAATGCGGATGATTACAAAGTGACCTGCTCTGCGTGATTTTGCAATAAGCGGAGCTTCAACTTCAAACTTGAATACATTCTCTGAAAACTGCTGTTTGGATACAATCCTGTTCATATTTTGTCTATTTTCTTAGCAATCGGTTTTTTTGTCGCGCAAAGTTATCAATTAATACTTTTTGTGTTTATATTTGTCTTACCTAATTTTAATAAAGGACCGTAATTTTGCATTTATTTGCAAAATTATGCATAATAAATAAGTATATATACAAAACAAATGAGCTATCTGCGTTTTGACAAAACCCTGATGACCAACCTTGAGGAGACGCTGCCCAGGGAGATTCTGCGCACCAACCGTTCAGGCGCATATCACTGCACCACGATAGTTGACTGCAACACGCGCAAGTATCATGGACTGTTGGTGGTGCCGTTGCCTGAATTGGATGATGAGAACCACGTACTGCTCTCATCTCTTGATGAAACGGTCATTCAGCACGGGGCTGCATTCAATTTGGGACTGCATCAGTATTGGGGATACAATTTCAGCCCTAGGGGACACAAGTATATAAGGGAATTCAACTGTGACAAGGTTCCTACTACCATATATCGCGTGGGTGGTGTGCTGCTCAAGAAAGAGAAACTTTTTGAGCATAATGAGAACCGCATACTTATACGATATACGCTGCTTGATGCCCATTCAGAGACCACTCTGCGTTTACAACCTTTCCTGGCATTCAGGAGCGTGCGCCAGTTCACTCATGAGAACAGCAATGCCAGCCGTGAGTATCAGATGGTGGAGAACGGCATAAAGACCTCAATGTATCCTGGCTATCCTGAGCTGTACATGCAGTTCAGCAAGGAGAATGAGTTTGTGTTCCGTCCGGACTGGTACCGCAAGTTTGAGTACTCAAAAGAGCTGGAGCGCGGATATGATTTCAATGAGGATCTCTATGTGCCCGGTTACTTTGAGATGCCTATTAAGAAAGGTGAGAGCATAGTATTCTCAGCAGGTTTGTCAGAGGTTAAGACCAAGGGGTTGAAGCGTACGTTTACCGTTGAGGCAAATGAACGTACTCCGCGCGACAACTTCTATCACTGCCTTAAGAATGCAGCCCATCAGTTCCATAACAAGGCGGGCGGTCATCATTATATCCTGGCGGGTTACCCGTGGTTCAAGTGCCGTGCACGTGACCTTTTTGTGTCACTGCCCGGACTTACGCTTTCCATCAGGGAAACGTCTGAATTTGAAAGCGTCATGTACACAGCTCAGGAGGCGATACACGCCTTCATTAAGGGCGTGCCCAGTACACTGCAGATTTATGAGATGGAGCATCCCGATGTATTCCTTTGGGCTGTGTGGGCTATCCAGCAGTATGCCAAAAGAGTGTCAAGGGAACAGGCCTGGAACAAATACGGTAAACTTCTCACGGAGATGATGGATTTCCTGAGGCATAACCGTCATTACAACTTCTTCCTGCACAGTAACGGTTTGGTACACATCAACGGTAAGGAAAAGGCTGAGACCTGGATGAACTCTACCGCCAACGGCGTTCCCGTGATACCGCGTACAGGTTATGTGGTTGAGATAAACGCTCTCTGGTACAATGCCCTTATGTTTGTGGCTGACCTTACAAGGGAGTTCGGCAAGGCTGATTACTCAAAGCGTTTGGAGGCTCTTGCCGCACAGACTGCAAAGTCATTCGTCAAGACATTTGTCAACCAGTATGGTTATCTGTATGATTTTGTTGACAAGGATGCTCCTGACTGGAGCGTGCGTCCCAACCAGATATTCGCTGTGGCACTTGATTACTCTCCGCTGGATCTCAAACAGCAGAAAGCCGTGGTGGATATCGTGACCAAGGAACTGCTCACTCCCAAGGGCTTGCGTTCACTCAGCCCCAAGAGTATGGGATACAACCCCAACTACGTGGGTCCGCAGCGCGAGCGTGATTATGCGTACCATCAGGGTACTGCATGGCCCTGGCTGGCCGGATTCTACTTTGAGGCTTATCTCAAGGTATTCAAGATAAACGGACTCTCATTCGTGGAGCGTCAGATGATAGGTTATGAGGATGAGATGACATCGCACTGCATAGGTTCTCTGCCTGAACTGTTTGACGGAAACCCGCCGTTCAAGGGCAGGGGAGCCGTATCATTCGCAATGAATGTGGCGGAGATACTGAGGACTATTAAGATGATTAATGAATTTGAATAATTAGATATGAGGGTATTGATGTTCGGCTGGGAGTTCCCTCCTCATATACTTGGAGGATTGGGTACGGCCAGCTACGGATTGACAAGAGGACTGGCTAATCAGGGGAACGTGGATATTACGTTCTGCCTGCCAAAACCGTGGGGCGATGAGGATCAGAGATTCATGAAGATTGTGGGAATGAATACCGTTCCTGTGGTTTGGCGCAATCCTGACAACAGCATTCTGAAATCAAGGTATCCGTGGATGGACTCTGAGGACTATTACCGTTTCCGTGACCACATCTATTCTGATTTCAGCAATCTTTATACCAATGACTTGGGTTGCATAGAGTTTTCAGGCCGATATCCTGACAACCTGCATGAGGAGATAAACAATTACTCAATTGTGGCCGGTGTAGTGGCACGTACTGAGCAGTTTGATATTATCCACTCTCATGACTGGCTGACCTATCCTGCGGGCATTCATGCCAAACAGGTGAGCGGCAAGCCTCTGGTTATACATGTTCACGCCACTGATTTTGACCGCAGTCGCGGTAATGTGAACCCTACAGTCTATGCCATTGAGAAGAACGGTATGGACTATGCTGACCACATTATGTGCGTGAGTGAACTTACGCGCCAGACGGTAATTAACAAATACCATCAGGATCCGCGCAAGGTATCCACCATGCATAATGCCGTAGAGCCTCTGCCGCAGGAGATACAGGATATTGTCCCGCAAAAGAAACCGCATGAGAAGGTGGTTACATTCCTGGGCCGTATCACAATGCAGAAAGGTCCCGAGTATTTTGTTGAGGCTGCAGCACTGGTGCTCAAGCGTACCCGCGATATCCGTTTCTGCATGGCCGGAAGCGGTGATATGATGAACGCCATGATCACTATGGCGGCAGACCGCGGCATTGCTGACCGTTTTCACTTCCCTGGATTCATGAAAGGAAAACAGGTGTATGAATGCCTTAAGGCCAGCGACGTGTATATAATGCCTTCGGTATCGGAACCGTTCGGTATCTCTCCATTGGAGGCTATGCAGTGTGAGGTGCCCACCATCATCTCCAAGCAGTCAGGCTGTGCCGAGATTCTGGAGAAATGTATCAAGGTTGACTACTGGGATATCCACGCTATGGCTGATGCCATCTACTCCATCTGCAACTATCCGGCACTCTATGAGTATCTCAAGGTGGAGGGCAAGAAGGAGGTCGATGCCATAACATGGGATAAGGTGGGAGATCGTATCCTGGCGCGTTACAAGAAGCTTTTAGGCATTAAATGAATTTAGAATAAAAAGGAGAAACAGCATATGAAAACAATCTGTCTGTATTTTGAGATTCATCAGATAATCCATCTCAAGAGGTACCGTTTCTTTGACATAGGCACAGATCATTATTATTTTGATGACTATGCCAATGATACCAGCATTACCAATATAGCTGAGAATTCATACGTCCCGGCCCTTAATACTCTGATTAAGATGGCACGTGAGAGCGAGGGCGCTTTCAAACTGGCTCTGTCACTCTCTGGCGTAGGCTTGGAACAGCTGGAGCGTTATGCGCCTCAGGTTATAGACCTTCTGCAGGAATTGAATGCAACCGGATGTGTGGAGTTCATAGCAGAGCCTTACTCACACGGCCTGGCTTCACTTGCGCCCAACGCAGAACAGTCATTCCGTGATGAGGTTAAGCGCCAGGTTGACAAGATAAACCAGCTGTTTGGCCAGAAACCCAAGGTGTTCCGCAACTCCAGCCTTATCTATGACGATGAGATAGGAGGTATGGTGGCCGATATGGGATTCAAGGGCATACTCACAGAGGGTGCCAAGCATATCCTTGGCTGGAAGAGTCCGCATTACCTGTATCACTGCGCTTTGAACCCCAACCTTAAGGTGTTTACCCGTGACTATAAACTGTCTGATGACATAAGTCTCAGATTCTCAAACTCATCATGGGAGTCATATCCGCTGATGGCTGACAAATATATGGACTGGATTGCCCAGAGCCCTGAGGAGGACGGAGTGTTCAACATCTTTATGGAGCTTTGCGCATTGGGCATTTATCAGCCGCTAAGTTCAAATATCCTGGATTTTATCAGCAATCTGCCGGCTGCAGCCAAGGAGCGTGGCATAGGCTTCCAGACTCCGAGCGAGGTTATCAAGACGCACAAGTCAGTATCAGCCATAGAGGTTCCTTATCCCATGTCATGGAATGATGAGGAGCGTGACATAAGCTGCTGGCTGGGTAATGTTATGCAGCGTGAAGCATTCAATAAGCTCTACTCAATAGGTGAGCGTGTCATTTTGAGTAATGACAAGCATATCCGTCAGGACTGGGATTATCTGCAGGCCAGTAATAACTTCCGATTCATGACCACAAAGAACAATGCTGTGTCAATGGATCGCGGAATATATGAGTCACCTTACGATGCATTCACCAACTACATGAACATATTGGGTGATTTCCTGCAGAGAGTGAACTGGGCTCTGCCTCTGGATATCGATACTGAGGAACTGAACGCTTTCCAGACCACTATCAGCAATCAGGACAAGAAGATCCAGGCACTGGAAAAACAGATAGCCCGTCTGAAAGCTGCTGTAGAAAAACCAAAAAAATCAACTAAGTAAATAATGAAAAAAAGCCTTGCGGATCCGCAAGGCTTTTTTATGTTTAAATCAGAATTTTGATCGGATTGTCTTGATCTTGATTTTGGTGCCGCCGCCAATGAGCTTGAGCTGGCGCATGTTGATGTCCAGGCTGTAGCTTATGGCTGAATTGCGGGAATCTAGATTGGCAACAACAGGAATGAGTACCACCTTGTTCCAATCGGGACGTTCCTGCTCATATGCAGCCTGGCCTCCGTTCTGGAGGGTCTTGCCGTTATCCTCAAGCCAGTCAGCACGGTCATTGTACATCTTCTCTATCATTGCGGCGATGTTATCATACGTGTATGTGCCGTATTTGGTAGAGTAGGTGGCAATGTATGATTCTACATTATCCTGCACGCTGTTCTTTCCAAAGAAATCCTGCATCAGATCCTTTCTGATAAGAAGCAGGGTAGTGGGGATAGACGGCTTGAATTGACTGGACGGTGTGTTGGCTGATGAAAGCCTGAGCTGGGCGGAGTTGAGAACGTATTCATTATCCCTCATCTCATCAACAGGGAGTGTTATCTCTGTCATCACTCCGAACGGAGACCTTATCCAGGTACAGCTGTTGTCTGCAAGCTCTCCTTCCAGGCCGGTCCATTTTATGCTGTTCATCTGCAGAACCTCACTGTTACCCAGGAACTCTGCCATGAGTGACTGCATCTTAGGCTCATTGTCATCATCAAATTCAATGCACTTGAAATTTACCTCAAGGACTGTGCGCTCTATGTATAATATGGTGCCGTCACCCTGGGAGCATCGGATGTAAAATCCTTTTATAAGGTTCTCCATGAATGACTTGGAGTCATTGAAGTAATGTCTTGTGTCCGGATTGAAATAGGCCTCAAGAATCATCTTAGCTATTGAGTCCGGCAGAGATATACATATGCAGTGATAATAATCATCGTCTATGCGGATTGAGTCATACTCCTGCATGTTCCAGCCTGAAACGGTTATGCTGGTCAAGGGCTTGGCACTGGTGTTGCAGAAATAAGACGGATCCACATCCGGGTAATAACGCTTGCTTGCGTCAATCATCCTCTCCAGCGGGAAAACATCAATTTTGATGCTGTTGGTGGAGTCACCGAAGAAACTTGAATAGTACAGCTTAAGGTTTGCGTAGTACGGTTTCTGGGTGCCTACCGTGTCAATGAACCACTGCGGGAATACATGATTGCCAATGCCGTACACGGAATCAGCGATGCTGAAGTTTTCCATGCAGCCCAGCTGCGTCAGGTATCCGGTCTGTATTGTAGCACCGCTTGCCTGCTCCGTGAAACGACCCAGGTTGCATTGGGCGGTCATTACAATGAGTGAGTCACTTGTCTTTATTGTACGCGATGTGGCGAAACAGGAATCGGACGTGACAGTGATGACATCGCCCTGCGGAGTCAAAGAACCTCCCAGACTTGATGTCTGATTGTCACATGATATCAGAAACAGAACAGCCAGGATGCTGCAAACCGTCGTCTTGATATTCATAAAAGATGTTGTGTCAGATGTTGTTGTAGAAATCGTTGATGGCCTGGGGGGTGATGGCGTTTACATCGTCCAGCACCGGAATGCCTTTCTGCTTGGCGAATGCCGGCAGTGAAGCATCTACATCAGGTGAATTGCAAATGATTCCATCTGAGAATTCAATGGCTTTCTTCATGACTGAGTTGTAATCCAGAGGCATCTGGAACGTGCCGGCATCACCCGGGGTCATGTCTTTAGTCAATAATATCTCAGGGTAGTTGTCATGGAAATTCTCCTTGAAGGCCTTGTCATAGAGTGAATAAACCACCTTTGAGTCACGGAATGCAGGCTCCTCATGGTAAGCGGTCTTGATGTAAAGAGGAATGAGTGCAGAAAGCCATCCGTGGCAGTGAATGATATCGGGGTTCCAACGGAGCTTCTTTACTGTCTCCAGGACGCCGCGGGCAAAGAAAATGGTACGCTCGTCATTGTCCTGATACTCCACGCCGTCCTTATCAGTTGCCTGAAGACGGTTCTGGAAATAATCTTCATTATCAATGAAATAGACCTGAATTCTTGCTGATTGGAGTGAGGCCACCTTGATGATGAGCGGATGATCGGTATCATCAATGATCAGGTTCATTCCTGACAGACGGATAACCTCATGCAGCTGGTTGCGGCGCTCGTTTATGTTACCCCATTTAGGCATGAAAGTACGTATGTCATTGCCCAATTCCTGGATGCTTTGAGGTAGCTGTCTGCAGTAATCCGCCATTGGAGACTGGCCCACGAAAGGCGTAATCTGATCAGCAATGATTAGGATTTTCTTTTCGCTCATACAAGTATGGTTTCAATTCAGTATGCGAAGATACTAAAAAAAATCATGAATTTGGCAAGCAGATTGGCTGAATCTTTTGAAATCCCATAAATTATAACTTATTTTGCGGACTTTTTCGATTGTATTATGATTAAGGTAATAACAACAGTTAAAGAACTTAAGGAGGCGCTCAAGAGTTGCCGCGAGGCTGGTAAGACAATAGGTCTGGTACCCACTATGGGCGCTCTGCATGAGGGCCATGCATCACTTGTACGCCGCTCCGTAGCAGAGAATGATATAACTGTGGTTAGTGATTTTGTCAATCCCACCCAGTTCAATGATAAGAATGACCTTAACAACTATCCCCGCACAATGGAGGCTGACTGCCAGTTGCTTGAAAAGGTAGGCGCGCAGTACGTATTTGCCCCCACTGTTGAAGAGATGTATCCGGAGCCCGATACCCGCACATTTGATTTCACTCCGCTTGACAAGGTTATGGAGGGCCCCAACCGCCCCGGACACTTTAATGGTGTGGCTCAGATTGTAAGTAAACTTTTCTATGCTGTGGAGCCTGACCGCGCCTACTTTGGCGAGAAGGATTTCCAGCAGTTGGCCATTATACGTGAGATGGTACGTCAGCTTGATCTCAAGATTGAGATTGTGGGCTGCCCCATAGTCCGTGAGGAGGACGGAATGGCTCTGAGTTCACGTAACATGCTGCTGAGCAAGGCTGAGCGCAAGCTTGCTGCCAACATATCACGCACTCTTTTTGAGAGCCGTTACTATGCGCGCCACCACACTCTTGCTTCAACCCGCAAGTATGTTATCGATACCATCAACTCCCATCAGGGGCTTGAGGTAGAGTATTATGAGATTGTTGACGGCCGCACACTGCAGCCTGTCGATAACTGGGATGCTAGTGATTACATTGTAGGATGCGTTACCGTACATTGCGGTAAGGTACGCCTTATTGATAACATTAAATACAAGGAGTGATGTTACTGACTGTACTCAAATCCAAACTTCACCGCGTTAAGGTGACCGATGCCAATATCAACTACATTGGCAGCATTACTATTGACGGCAACTGGATGGATGCAGCCGGCATCATTGACGGCGAGCAGGTTCATGTGGTGGACATCACCAACGGTGCCCGTCTGGTTACATACGTTATCCGCGGAGAGCGCGGGTCCAAGTGCATCTGCCTTAACGGCGCTGCAGCTCGCCTGGTCTCCATCGGCGATACCGTAATCATCATCGCCTACGCCCAAGTCACCCCCGAAGAAGCAAAAACCTTCAAACCTACAGTAGTTATTCCATAAGGTAGGAGAGCGAGAGTATTTTGGAGTAGATTCCTCCGGGCTACTCCGAACCCCTCCAGACCCTAAACGTCGAACTCGTCCTCATAGCCCCCTTCGGGGTCTAACGTTCCTCAGACATGCGCCGTTTTTAACGGGATCTTCCCGGGGTTCTACGCTTACGCCCTCCGCAAATACTCCCAATACTCTCGCTCTCAGCTCTATAACAAACAAAACCTCGCAAATCGCGAGGTTTTGCTTTTTTTTGTTTTTGCCTAAAAACTAACCGAGCATGGTGAGCAGGATGCCGGCAGCTACTGCGGAGCCGATGACGCCGGCAACGTTCGGGCCCATAGCATGCATGAGCAGGAAGTTGCTGGGGTTCTCCTCCTGGCCAACCTGCTGTGATACGCGGGCAGCCATAGGAACGGCCGATACGCCTGCAGAACCGATAAGCGGGTTGATCTTCTCCTTTGAGAAGAGGTTCATCAACTTGGCGAGCAGGATACCGCCTGCAGTACCGCAACCGAATGCCACGATACCCATAACCAGAATCTTGATTGTACTCCAATCAAGGAATGAGCTGGCTGTAGCGGTAGCACCTACGGTAAGACCAAGGAATATAACCACGATGTTCATCAGCTCGTTCTGCATGGTCTTGCTCAGACGGTCCACAACACCGCACTCCTTAGCCAGGTTACCCAGCATGAGGCAGCCTATAAGCGGAGCGGCATCGGGCAGGATAAGAGCCACGATGGTTGTGATGGCAATCGGGAATATAATCTTCTCTGTCTTGCTTACAGGACGCAACTGGCTCATCTTGATGGCACGCTCCTTCTTGGTGGTCAGGGCACGCATGATAGGCGGCTGGATCACGGGAACAAGAGCCATGTAAGAGTAGGCTGCAATGGCAATGGGGCCGAGCAGCTCAGGGGCCAGTTTTGATGTGAGGAAGATAGATGTAGGACCGTCAGCGCCACCTATGATACCTATTGAGCCGGCCTGTGCCTCAGTGAAGCCCATTGAGTTGGCTGCAAGGAATGTAAGGAAGATACCCAGCTGAGCGGCTGCACCCAGGAGCAGGCTCTTGGGGTTGGCTATCAGCGGTCCAAAGTCAGTCATAGCACCTACACCCATAAAGATGAGGCACGGATAGACTCCGGCTTTTACACCTATATAAAGTATATCCAGCAGACCGCCCTCACGCATGATTGTTCCATAGCTGTGATAAGCAGGGCTGTTGGCATCAAGGAATGCTGTCCAGAGTTCTGAATGGTACATCCCTGCACCGGGCAGGTTGGTAAGCAGCATACCGAAAGCGATGGGGAGCAGCAGGAGCGGCTCGTATTGCTTCTTGATGGCCAGGAACAGCAGGAAGAAACTCAGAAGGAGCATTATTCCCTGCTGCAGGCTTATGTTCATGAAGCCCATCTGTTCAAAGAATTCCAGAATATCACCCATTATCTTGTTTTTTACAGTTCAAATTGATGTTTATCCAAGAACTATGAGCAGATCCTCCTGCATTACGGTCTGTCCGGCGGTTACGGCAATCTTGGTTACCTTACCGTCACGGTCAGCCATAATGGCGTTCTCCATCTTCATACTCTCAAGGGTAAGCAGTGTGTCACCCTTCTTTACATCCTGTCCTTCTGATACAAGAACCTTGATTACAGAACCGGGCAGGGGGCTGGTTACCTTGTAACCGCCGGCGGGAACATCGGCAGCCTTGGAAGCCTCTGTCTTGGGAGCGGGAGCTGCTTTGGGTGCTTCAGCCTTAGGAGCAGCTGCCGGAGCGGGAGCGGCAGCTACGGCTGCGGTCTCCAGGTCAAGCAACTTGTCATCCTGCATAACGGTCTTGCCGGGTTCTACGTAAACGGCCTTTACGGTACCGTCGGCTTCGGCGGCAACGTTGTTCTCCATCTTCATGCTCTCCATAGTGAGCAGTACATCGCCCTTCTTTACAGCCTGACCGGCCTTGACAAGTACCTTTACGATTGAACCGGGCAGCGGACTCTTTACGGTCATCAGGCCGGCGGGTGCTGCAGCTGCAGGAGCGGCAGCGGCGGGGCGGCGTACAGCGGCTGCCGCAGGGGCCTCCTCCTTCTCTAACTCTACCTTGTAGGTCTTGCCGTTGATTGTTACCTCGGCAAAGTTGTCCTCAAGTTCATTGACGGCTGCGTTGTACTGCTTGCCGTCTATAGAAAATTTAAACTCTTTCATTACTATGCTAAATTAACGATGCAGGTTATTCATTCCGTAGAGCTTTGAAGTCCATCCGGAGCGCTCTACTCTCTTGATATGAATCTCAGTGGGTTCCACGTCATGCACTCCGTTGAAGTACAGATGCAGGGCCATTGCGATGGCAGCCAGGTCATCCTGGGCCGATGCCTCAGCAGCAGCCGGAAGGGCCTGGGCGGCGGGAGCGGAGATTGTTTTTGGCTCAGCTGCCTTGGGTGCCTTAACCGCATTGCTTACAACTGCACCGAGCAGCTTAAGAATGAAGATAAGCACGACCAGAAGCAGGATAACCATGCAGAACCCCAGTCCTGTTACCATCCATACGTGTGACCAGTCTATTACTAATGGTGTCATCATAGACTCTCTTCTTTTAGAGTGGAATGTTGCTGTGTTTCTTGAGCGGGTTGGTCAGGCGCTTGGTCTGCAACTGTTCAAATGCACGTACCACGCGGGCGCGTGTGTAGCGCGGCTCAATAACATCGTCAATATAGCCACGGTTGGCTGCCTGGTAAGGAGATGCGAACTTGTCCTTATATTCGGCCTCCTTCTCGGCAATGAATTTCTTCTTCTCCTCAGGATCCTCAATGGCCTTGAGAGCCTTGGCCTCCAGCACGCCTACTGCACCGCTGGCACCCATAACTGCAATCTCTGCGTTGGGCCAAGCGTAGCACAGGTCACCGCGTAGCTGCTTGCAGCTCATTACTATGTGTGAACCGCCGTATGACTTACGTACTGTAACGGTTACCTTAGGCACTGTAGCTTCACCGTAAGCGAACATCAGTTTTGCACCGTGATCAATGATACCGGCGTACTCCTGACCTGTACCGCACAGGAATCCGGGTACATCAACCAGGGTGAGGATCTGGATGTTGAATGCGTCGCAGAAACGTACAAAGCGGGCAGCCTTACGTGATGCATCGCAGTCAAGCACACCTGCCAGCCAGTTGGGCTGGTTTGCTATGATACCGGTTGAGCGGCCGTTGAAACGGGCAAAACCGCAGATAACGTTCTTGGCAAAATCCTTGTGAACCTCCATGAAGTCACCGTCATCAACGATAGAGTAGATGATATCCTTCATATCGTAAGGTTTGTTGGGATCATCGGGAACCATAGAGTTAAGGGCGTCCTCCAAGCGTGCGGGATCATCCTTGGTCTCCTTGACGGGAGCCTCTTCCATATTGTTCTGCGGGATGAAGCTGATGAGACGGCGTATCTCCTGTACGGCCTCCTCCTCAGTGGCAGCTACAAAGTGGGTCACACCTGACTTGGTGGCGTGAACGCGGGCACCGCCCAGCTGCTCAACAGTAACGTCTTCACCGGTAACGCTCTTGACAACCTTTGGTCCGGTGATGAACATATATGAGTTCTGCTCAGTCATCATGATGAAGTCAGTCAGGGCAGGGCTATACACAGCACCGCCGGCGCAGGGACCGAAAATGACTGAAATCTGGGGAACAACGCCCGATGCCAGGATGTTACGCTCAAAAATCTCAGCGTAACCGGCCAGAGCGCATGCGCCCTCCTGGATACGTGCACCGCCTGAATCGTTCAGACCGATGATGGGAGCACCCATCTTCATGGCCATATCCATTACCTTGCATATTTTCTGTGCCATAGTCTCTGACAGAGAACCGCCTATGACTGTGGCATCCTGTGCAAATACAAATACGAGTCGGCCGTCAATGGTACCTGAACCAACGGCAACGCCGTCACCCAGGAATACCTTCTTGTCCATACCGAAGTCATTGCAACGGTGTGTCAGGAACATATCGACCTCCTCAAATGATCCCTCGTCAAGAAGCATGTTAATACGCTCACGGGCAGTGAAGCTACCTTTTGCATGGTGCTTCTCAATAGCGGCCTGGCCGCCACCTGCCATTGCCTGGGCGCGCTTATCTACCAGCTTCTGAAGTTTGCTGTTATCCATTTTTCTGTAGTATATGTTATTTTGGTTGTTCACAAAGTTCTGTCAGCACTCCGCATGTTGATTTGGGGTGCAGGAATGCTATCATCAGGTTCTCAGCTCCCTTGCGCGGCTGCAGGTCAATAAGCTGCAAACCAGCCTCCTGGGCTTCCTTAAGAGCCTCTGCTACATTCTCTACATTGAAAGCAACATGGTGAATGCCGCCTCGGCCACCGTTCTTCTCAATGAACTTGGCAATGGTTGACTCAGGGCAGGTGGGCTCCAGGAGCTCTATTTTGGTCTGGCCAACCTTGAAGAAAGCGGTCTTGACCTTCTGGTCTGCAACCTCCTCAATGCTGTAGCACTTGCTACCAGTCAATAACTCAAAGAACGGCATAGTTGCCTCAAGAGAGGTCACTGCTATACCAAGATGCTCAATGTGTGTAGGTTTCATAATTGTTTTGTAATTATTGTTAGTACTTGTTTGACATCGGTTTTTATAGGTATGCAAAGTTAGTGTATTTACCTTGTAATAAAAAGGAAAACAATCTTAAAAAAGCAGCACGTCAGGGTGTGTTATCTGCTCCAGATGGATTTGTTGAAAGTTGATTCTACGGTTTCTTCTATTGAATCATCCAATCCAGGAAACAGATCCAAACCTGTAAGTGATTCAAGTTCATTGACTGAACACCAATAGTAATCCGGTTCATGATGTGAGGATTCGTTAGGCAACACCATAGCTATGCTTTCATATTTGCCGTTTGCTTTCAGCAGCATTGCCTTGAAAAATGCATCCGGAATCACCACCTTGTGCTCACCTAAGGTGCCGTATTTGTTGCTGCCTATAACAGGACCGCAGACTATGTACACGCTTCCGTAACGGACAGCCATACGGCGGCCCAGACTCTCTGTACTTGCCCAGTCACCGCTGTTCAATGTCCCGTTCTGAGGGCATATATTGCTCAGATAGAAACTCTCCTCATAAGCGTCAGTTGACCAGCGCATATCAGATTTGGGAGCCATGTGTCCGCGCTGCCATCCTTCATCATTCTTGTAGTCCTCCCTGTAAGCGGTACGCTTTCCTTTTGTATTGGGATCCCATCTGAAAGACTCCTTTCCCCTCAGTCTTTCAGGAGGATTTACTTCATCGGCGGTAAGTTGGTACGCCACCCAGTCAGGGATAAGGGATTCCCTGTTGTACAGTGCGGAATAGCCTGTATGTACATACACTTCCTGTCCATCGGTCACTGCTGGCCATTCAAGCGGCTGCGTTTGCACACTCTGACTGCATGCCGTCATGCATAACAGAGCGCTTATAGTGCATAACAGATACCTCATTGCAGTAAAAGCTTGATTCGGAAACCGCGGTCAGTGGGTTCTTCCACTATCTTTCCGCATAAAGCACCTAACTTCTCTTTCTGAACAGAATCAAGCGGTGAAGCGTTCATCCCCTCAACCATGAAATCCAAGGCGGTTTCACCTGACAGTTCACTGAATGTGATGCGAACAGTCATGGGTCTGTACGAGGCCATGATATCATCAAGCATTATATCACAAAGACGGTCAACAGTTTCACGTTTGTCAGTGATATTGTATTTGATGCAGAAACGTGAAATGCTGGTGCACATGCCCAGAACGTCAAAATCAGGTCCGTTTACCTGGAATACCTCCTTGCGGATACGCTGTACAAAGGCCTTTGTGGCGCTGTGTACAGGTGATTCAAAGATCTGCTGCGGCGTGCCGTCTTCATAAATTACTCCGTCATACATGAAAAAGATACGTGTACTGACATCGCGGGCAAACTTCATCTCATGGGTCACGATGAGCATGGTCATGCCCTCCTTGGCCAGCTGGCGAATGATACTGAGCACCTCGCCAACCATAGTGGGGTCAAGGGCTGATGTAGGTTCATCAAACAGGATCACTTCAGGCTTCATGGCCAGACAGCGGGCTATGGCCACGCGTTGTTTCTGTCCGCCTGAAAGACTCGCAGGATAGACATCGGCTTTTTCTGCCATGCCCACTTTCCTGAGCAGAGCCATTCCCTCTTCACGGGCTTTGTCCGGATTCTCCTTGTGAATCTTGCAGGGTGCATAAATCACGTTTTCCAGCACTGTCATGTGATCAAACAGGTTGAAACTCTGGAATACCATACCCATCTTCTGGCGCAGTTTGTGCACAGGGTAGCCCTTGCGCAGTATATCCTCACCATCATAGAATATGCTGCCTCCGGTGGGCAGGTCCAGCAGGTTGAGAGCCCTCAATAGGGTGCTTTTACCTGTACCGGAAGGGCCGATGATGCTGATTACTTCACCGGGATTGATTACACAATTAACATCCCTGAGCACCTGCGGTGTGCTGCCGTCGGGGTTATGATAAGTCTTGCTTAAATGTGATATGGTAATCATATGACGTGCTTTTTGGGGAGTGCAAGTTTAAGAAGCAGGCCGATAATCCATGACAGGATAAAGTATATGACGGTCACCACGAGCAATGGAACCAGAGCATCAAATGTGCGGCTGCGTATAATGTCACCGGCCCTTGTGAGGTCCTGAATAGCAATGTAGCCTACAATGGATGTTCCCTTAAGGAGCGATACGCATTGTCCTTGGAACAATGGAATGCCACGCCTTACAGCCTGCGGGAATACAATATTGAAAAATGTCTGAAGTCGGGTGAAGCCAAGCGCCAGACCGGCCTCGGTCTGTCCGTGCGGGATGGCATCCAGTGATGTGGCATATATGTCACTAGCGCTGGAAGCAAAGAACAGTGCAAATGTTATTATTGCCACCATTGTAGGAGAAAAACCGCTCTTGGCAAGCACTACGTAGAACAGAATAAGAAGCAGGACCAGCTGCGGTATGCCTGCTATGAACCAGTTGTAGGCTGTTGCTACGGAACGCATCCATTTGCGGCGGCTGCGCATCAGACCAAAAAGACCCAGGCCCAACACGGAGCCCAGCAAAATGGCACAAACACTGATCTTAACGGTTTCCCAAAGGCCTCCGGTTATATATTTCCAGCGTTTTTCCACAATCAGGTTTTTTCTGAAACTGTTTTTGAGTTCCGCCCACAGTCCGGCATGCTGTTTGCCGGCCTCATGGTCAACCACGTAATATGCGCTTCTGAATGCATGATATGGCTCGGCAAACAGGAACTGCTGCTGCCGTTCCTCAGTAACGAACACACCGCCCATTACAATATCCACAAGGCCTGACTCCAAAGACATGATAGCCGATGATATATCATACAACTTGATTTCGAGCGGACGGTTAAGGTCTTTGGCCAGCTGACGAAGTATATCCACCTCTATGCCGTACCACTGGTTCTCAACCATAAATGAAATAGGCGCAGTGGAACAGGCTGTTGCCACCTTGATGGGAGTACCTTCAGTAACACCGGGAATGAACGGAAGGCTTTCAGCTTCGATATATTTGTCTTTTAGCCAGAAATCCTTGCTCTGCAGCATACTGCCATCGGCCTCCATGCGCTTTTGGGTAGCTGTACATGCCTTGGCCAGATCCTCATGATCCTTTCCGAACATAAAGGCAGTGGGAAAGCTTTTATCGCCCTTGCAAGCAATCTTGATTCCATGCTCCTTGCGTATTACAGCGTTGAAAACGGTCTCATCATCAACCAGTACATCAACTTTGTCGTTCAACAGAGCCTGCAAACCGTCTGGGGCATTGTTGAAACGGTTCAGCATAATATCTTCCCGTGCGGAAAGGTCCAGGTCATAACAGCTTCCCGCCGTCAGGGCTACCCGGAGCCCGGCCAGATCGGCCTCACTTTGAATGGAGAGGCTATCCTTTTTCTCACTCGAGCAGGAACCAAGCATGATTGCCGCAATCACGGCAAAAAATCTAAAGTATCTTATGATCATGTAAATGAATGTGATTTCCGCAAAGTTACAAAAATGACACAAATAGGAAATGTCCCTATTGTGCTATTTGCCGATGTTGGCGATGATGCGAAGGTTGAGCTGGCGGCCGGTCAGGTAGTTTGGTACGGCAAACTGGGTGTTTGATATGTCTGTTATCCAGTAGTAGGAGTTCACGTTGTTTATACCCAGCAGGTTAAGGCCATCAACTCCCATCCAGATGTCTTTGAAGAATCCTGTCCTGCCGTATACGTGAGTATGCTTGCTGTAATCAAAGACCTTATATGAAAGGCCTATGTCCACACGCTTGTAAGCGGGGGCACGGAAAGTCTGTTTCTCACGGCCGCTGTGGGTGGGACCGAACGGCAGACCGTCAGCAAGTGTGCATCGGAGTGACATCTTCCAATAGTCACGGCGCGGGAATGTGTCAGTAAAGTAGAGTGACAGATTGTATAGCTGGTCAGTTGGGCGGGGGAGCCACTTTCCGCCTATCTTCTCACGGGTGTTCATAAGTGAGAATGTAAGCCATGATGCCGTACCGGGCACAAACTCTCCGTACAGCTTCATGTCAATGCCGGCGGCATATCCGTGAGCGCAGTTCTCACCGTAGTAAACAATCCTTACGTTATCCAGATTGTAGGGAATTATACGGTCCAGTTTCTTGTAATAGATCTCTGTAGTGAACTTGAAAGGACGCCCCAGTGCCATGAAGTCATAATCACCGCCCAGGACCAACTGTATGGAACGCTGTGAACGGATATCCCTGTTGAGTCTTACCTCATAGACGCCTCCGGTATTTACGGTGTCTTTGATCTCTTTGTAGAAAGGTGTCTGGTAGTAGATTCCGGTAGAGAAGCGGAAGGTCAGGTTATCATTGCTCTCCGGTGAGAAACCGGCTATAAGGCGCGGGCTTACGGTAAACTCATTGTTCCAGCTCCACCATGAGGCTCTAACTCCTGCGTTCAGGGTGATAATGCCTGCCGGAATGCGGAACCGGTACGTATCCTCAAGGTAGGCCGATGCCCTGCGGTTGGAGAGATCCTGTACGGATTTGAGTGAATAGATCATCTCCATAGGGCCTGTCTGCGTGTAGGGCAGGGTATAGCCGGCAGAGTCACGCATCTCCCATTCACGCATACGGTCAGAGACATATTCAAACCTGTACTCGGCTCCCCATCCTATAGTGCCGGCCTGTTCAGTTTCATGCATACCGTTTATGCGTGCGGTGATTACTTTTGATTTGAGGCGGTTGCGGGCGTGCTGCATAAAGGAGCCAATGGCCAGGCTTCCGTCTGATTGTCCTCCTTCATCAAGCCAATACTGGCTTAAAATGTCAAAAGATTCACTTTCCTTACTTTCAAAAGCAGAGAGGTTAAGGCTGTAAATGGAGCTCTCCTCCTTGCGTTTTACCTCAAGAGCGCCGAACAGGGTGTTGAAGCGATCGCTTTCCCATCCCTCATAATAGACCTTGAAATGTTTGGGCTCCTTGGCTGTACCGAATGTGGTATTGCGGTCAGATGGCGTGAAGTTGTATTTGTTTACGGCTGCATTGCCTATAATTCCTATCTCCCATTTGGTGTTTGGGGTCCAGCTCATATATGTCTGGTAATCCAGGAAAGAGGGATCATACTCTCCCTTGGTATCAAGTGTCCCCAGCAGGTAACTTGTGGTTTTGTAGCGTACGCTGCCTGAGAAACTGAATTTGTCATTACCTGCGCCTACGTATGCGCTTGCGCCGAGCAGGCTGGCAGTGAGAACAGACTCAAATCCATGCGGTTTGCGGTAGGTGATATCCAGAACTGATGACATGCGGTCACCATATGATACCCCCCATCCGCCGGTAGAGAACTTGATGGACTCCACCATATCAGGGTTGATAAAGCTCAGTCCCTCCTGCTGCCCGGCTCTGATCAGTAGCGGGCGCAGTATTTCCGTGCCGTTTACATAAACACTGTTCTCATCAAAATTACCACCGCGAACGTTATACTGGCTGCTAAGCTCATTATGAGAACTAACGCCAGCCTGTGTGGCTATGATAGACTCTACGGAGCCGCCGTTAGCATCGGCTGTGAAACGGAGTCCCTGGGCGTTTATCTGCTGCATTCCGTTTGTCTGGCGGCGGTTGGCGTTTACATCGACACTCTCAAGGGTATAGTTTAAAGTGGGGAGCAGTACATCAAGCTGAACCGTATCCTGCGGGCTGATGAGGGTGCGTCGACGCGTCTCATGGCCTATCATGCAGAAAATCAGGTTCAGGGTGTCAGAGCGGGAGTTTATGGTGAATGAATACTCTCCCTTGAGGTTGGTCATAGCTGAGTGTAGCGTACGCTCCTCATTGACGGTAGCCAGCTCCACCGGCTGCCCGGTTTCATCCGATACCCGCCCATATATATATACGCGACGTGCCTGCACAGGCAGTGCCATGCACAAAAGCATTAACAGGAGCGCAACCTTACGCCCCGCATAGTATATGCGTGCTATTTTATTCATCCTATTAATAAACGTAATAAGCGCCGCTTACGTATATCCGCGGCGCTTATTTTTCACAATAGGGAGCTTCTTGCTGAGTGCATCAGTGCTTGTCTTCATTGCCCTCAAATACGCTTTGAGGAACAATCTCTATGAAATTGAACGGACAGACATAACCTCCGTCAGTATGACGTAAACGGATGTAGTAGTCTGTTCCGGATTGCATGGTTTCTTTGCAAACAATTATGCGATAGCAGTTCTCATAATCACGAAGTGTGGTGTTATGGTCAGTTGTATAGCAATCTACACCTTTCATATAGCCGTTACTGCGCATAAGGAGATCATTTGCCCGGATCTTGGCTTCAATTTCATCTTCACTTAACTCCTCGTTTTCCTTTATGTCAGAATCTTTGATAAGTCCTATTTGAGGATCGGTGCCCCAGAGTGACATATCGATAGGATTTCCACATTCCTGGAAAGCTCCATCGCCACTTCTGAAATAGAATTGTGCCACGCCTCTGTCATTGCAATAATCGGGCATAGGATTTCCCCATACGCGAATCTCGTAGGTTCCATCGTGAGGTACCGGCGGCAGACGGAATGTTATGTCATAATCACCCATTATGGTCATTTCATCGCCATAAAGGCTAGTGAATTGATTGTCGCGGTAGCGGACATAGAATCCGGTCCCTTCATTCCATTCAACATTCTTGCAGAATCCTTTTTTGAATCCGTACACTACATTTGATTCAGGACCTGTTTTATGTAAACGGCCTCTGGCACCGCTGTTGATGAAATCCGGTGACAGGGTGTTGGCCATAACCCTGATTCTTGTGGCAAGTGCTGAGGTCCGGGTCTCGGCATCGAAGAACAGAAGTTTGTCAATGAAATGGTAGCCTCCATTAAGCGTGGTGCAATCCAGGTCTCCATATTCAGACGGCTCCCAAATCCTGGTTCCGGCATGGACGAGATTATTGCATGAAACGGTTCCTTTCCTGTTGATGTAGATTCCTTTCTTTTCAACCATTGAATCCAGTGGCGTACTTATTCTCATTATTGCATAAGGATGCATGGTTTCATAGAAGTCTTCCACATCAAATTCAGCCCTCATGACACGCTGATTGATTATTTGTTCTTGAGATGTGTTTAACTGGTCATATGTAAGCCAGCAGGGCAGGATATGATAGGATATCAGTTTGAACAGGGCACTCTCTTTTTCATAGTCCGATAATGATGCGTCGCCTCCGTAAACCTCTATGGCTTTGTTCCTCAGATCAGCCAGTGAGTTGATTCCGTATTGGCTTTTGAGTGTAGCATCAGTTACTGCAAACAGAGTATATTTGAAGAACCTTTTTTCCGGATATACAACTGTTTCTGTTTCAAAAGCGGTCCTGTATGATGAAGCGGTTCTACCTGTCTCCAGATAACATGCCAATGTTGAATCATATCCTACTACGGGATAGTTGGCATCAATATATTGCTCCAGTGAATCTTTCAGATGAGTAGCCACTAATGCTTGGTAAAAAATGGTTGCCTTGAGGTTATCGGGCGCGATTTTATTGTTGCTCCTTAGCAGTCCTGGAATAAAGGAACCGAGTTCTTGACTTCCGGAATTATCAATAACGCGGTCTATGATATGAACAACTCCATTGCCTACAGTATCATCCACCATTATGACTACACTATTGTTTATTATGTATTTCTTATAAAGAATATCTCCGTCAGCTGAAAAGACGGAATCATATACTATTGTGTAACTCAACTCCTCATTCAACAGATTGGGCGTGGACAGAGTTCCATTGTCCTCATGTATGTCTTGCAGATATATTGCCGCTTTTATGAGATGCCGTTTGGCAATGGCTGCACATATGGAGTCTGGCACGGCCTGGATGCTGGCCACATCATATTGTTCCTGGAGGTATTGGCTTAATGCGGAATTTGTGGGGACAAAGCACGTGTATATGTCGTTTCCGCTTAATGCATTCCATAGGTCGGTCTTTTTCACTAATGCTGCGAAATCAGAAAAATCCCCGCTGGGGTAATACTCAAGAAATGATGCTATGTTTGCGGTGAAATTATGCTCTTCTTTTATGGAATCAGGTTTCTCTTCTTTTTCTTCTTGTTTTGGTTCCTTCTCTTTTTCCTCAAGTTGTTCTTTTACAGGATCTGTACATGAATACTGTATTGTAACAGTCAAAAAGAAAGTTGTTGCCAGAGAAAGCATGCAAAGGCTTGATTTGAGTCTCATAATCAATAATTTAATTAGTTAATCCTTTTTATAGAATGAGCCCCTGAAGGTTCAAAACGGATGCAATGTAGCAAAAAATCAGACTGCAAAGGTCTATAGGTGGTATTTTTATTGGTTGTTACACAGGTTTTAGAGCAATGCTTATTGATAATAACCGCGGTAGAGATTATCTTTGCAGATACTTAGAATTAAAACATATGGATAGATTCAGTAATTTGATAGCAACGCGCAGGAGTATGCGCAAGTTTACGGAGGAGAAACTTACTGAGGAGCAGAAACGCACCATACTGCGTGCGGCGCTTATTTCACCTACCGCAAAGAATAACCGTGGGTGGGAGTTTGTGGCTATTGATGATCCCGCCGTTCTGGAGAAACTCTCCAAGAGCCGCGAGATGGGTTCCGGATTCCTGGCTGAGGCTGTGTTTGCCGTCGTGGTTCTGGGTGATCCTTCCAAGACAGACTGTTGGGTAGAGGATTGCTCTATTGCCGCAATCGATATGCAGCTGCAGGCAGAGGATTTAGGCTTGGGCAGTTGCTGGTGCCATATGCGCGGACGCTCCAATGCAGAGGGCAAAACCACCAAGCAGACGATCATTGAGTTGCTGGGCGTGCCTGAGCAGTATGAGCCGCTTTGCATTGTAGGCGTGGGCCATAAGAATATGGACCGCAAACCCTATGAGGATGACAAGATAGAGTGGAGCAAGGTTCACTGGGGTAAATTCTGAACTGGAATGAAGATAGCATTGGTGGGAGCAGGCCGTGTAGCCTCGTGTATGGGACCCCGTCTGAAAGAGGCCGGGCATATCATTGCGGGGGTTTACAGCCGTACCCTTGAGCATGCCCGGGAACTTGCGGGAGTGCTTGATGCCCCTGCTTTTGATAATCTTGAGCAGCTACCTGAGGCTGATGTCTATCTCACGATGCTTAGTGATGATGCCCTGTTGCAACTGGCTACCGTTATAGTGAAGGGTAGGGAACAGGCATTGTTCTTGCATACTGCCGGTAGTGTTCCGATGAATCTTTGGAAGGAAGCCGGCGCACAGCGCTACGGAGTACTCTACGCAATGCAGACATTCTCTAAAGGCATTAAGGTGGATTGGACCCAGGTGCCGGTTTTCATAGAGGGCAGCTCATCAACTGAACTGGAATCCATTAAAAAACTTGCGCTTGACCTTTCACGGAATGTTACTCCGCTCAGCTCAAAAGGACGCAAGAAACTTCATATTGCAGCAGTGTTTACCTGCAATTTCTCGAATCATATGTATGCCATCAGTGAGCAGTTGCTTGCTGAAGAGGGCATACCTTTCAGCGTGATGCTGCCGTTGGTACGTGAGACCGCCCGAAAGGTGGAGACTCTAAGTCCTGCAGCAGCTCAGACAGGGCCTGCTGTCCGCGGTGACCGCAAGGTAGTGAAAGAGCATCTGGAACTGCTCAGTGAACATAAGGAATACGCTGAATTATATAAGCTTATATCAACTGACATAAACAAAGAACTCAAATGATAAATTACGATCTTAATTCTATCAGAGCCCTGATATTTGATGTAGATGGGGTACTCAGCAAGCCTGTAATGGCATTGTCGCCCAATGGTGATCCTGTCCGCACAGTAAATGTAAAGGATGGTTATGCCATGCAGCTGGCCGTAAAGATGGGACTGCATCTGTGCATCATTACCGGTGCCCGTGTAGAGGAGGTGCGCAAGCGCTATGAAGGCCTTGGTATAAAGGATGTATATATTGCATCAAGCATAAAGATCAATGATTTCAATGAGTTTGTGACCAAGTATGACCTCAAGCCTGAGGAGATTCTCTATATGGGTGATGACATTCCGGACTGGCAGGTAATGAGCCGTTGCGGTTTGCCCTGCTGTCCCGCTGACGCCTGCCCTGAGATACAGTCACTCTGCAAGTATGTATCGCCCTACAACGGTGGTGAGGGCTGTGTGCGCGATGTACTGGAGCATGTGCTCAAGGTTCAGGGCAAATGGATGAAGGATGACCACGCATTCGGTTGGTAAAATGGATTTCCCGTATAAGATAGTATTGGCATCAAACTCGCCCCGCCGTCGTGAACTGTTGGCAGGTTTGGGTATAGACTTCACCGTGAAGGTTATAGGCGGCATAGATGAATCCTGGCCGCATAACCTTAAAGGTGAGGATATCCCGCTGTACATATCGCGTGAGAAAGCTGCCCCATACAAAGCGTCAATTGCTGCGGATGAGCTTGTCATTACAGCCGATACCATTGTCTATGTGGATGGTGAGGTGCTGGGCAAGCCTGCCGATAAGGCCGATGCCGTGCGGATGCTGCGTCTGTTATCCGGTAGCTGGCATGAGGTGATAACAGGCGTAACCCTTATGACTACTGAGAAAGAACACAGTTTTGCCGTAACCACCAAGGTCAAGTTCTGCAGTCTTACGGATGATGAGATAAACAGTTATGTGGAGAGTGGCCTGCCAATGGACAAAGCCGGGGCATACGGTATCCAGGAGTGGATAGGATATGTAGGCGTTGAGGCTATTGAGGGCAGCTATTTCAATGTGGTGGGTCTTCCTGTGCAGCGCCTTTACCGCGAACTGATAAACTTTTGCAAAAACAAATAAAACCATAAACGTATGAAAACCTTAAGACAATTACTGACCTTGATGGCTGCATTGCCTCTACTGGCATCGGCCCAGAACCCTATTATCAGCAATATGTTTACCCCTGACCCTGCACCGTTTGTGTATGGTGACAAGGTATATCTGTTTGTTGACCATGATGAGGAGAACTCCACTTATTTCCATATGAAGGACTGGATGCTTTACAGTACTGAGGATATGGTAAACTGGACCTATTTGGGTACCATGATAACCACAGAGACCTTTGCTTGGGCCAAGCATGGAGACCGCGCATGGGCTTGCCAGGGTGTGGAGCGTAACGGCAAGTGGTACTGGTATGTGTGCTGCAACACAGCCACCGGAGGTGATGCGCTGGCCGTTGCTGTGGCTGATGACCCGCAGGGACCTTGGAAGGATGCCATAGGAGGGCCGCTGGCCGAAGGTTTCGGTTTCATTGATCCAACAGTTTTCATTGATGATGACGGCAAGGCTTATCTGTTCTGGGGCAACAAGGGCCTCTGGTACGGTGAGCTTAATGATGATATGGTATCATTCAAGAACGGTTATCAGGAGGTACCGGGCTATCATGATCCTGAGTGCTTTGGTGAGCTCCAGATGAAGGAGAACTGGGCAAACGGCGGCAAGAAAGAGCTGATGACCCAGTATGAGGAGGGCCCGTGGCTCATGAAACGTAACGGAACATATATACTTTCATATCCTGCCGGTGGCGTGCCGGAGCACATGGCTTATTCAACCGCTCCCACTATCAACGGTCCGTGGACTTACCGTGGCAAGATTATGGATCTGGCTGACAATAGCTTTACAATCCACGGCGGTAACATCACTTTCAAAGGTCGTGATTTCATGTTCTATCATAACGGAGCTCTGCCAGGAGGTGGCGGATTCTGTCGTTCTGCTTGCGTGGAGGAGTTCAAGTGGAATGCCGACGGCTCTTTCCCGTTCATCCCGCAGACCAAGGAGGGCATTATTACTCCAGTAAAGAACCTTGATCCTTACAAGCGCGTGGAGGCTGAGACACAGGCTCAGTGCAGCGGACTTAAGGTGGACAGGAATGCAGGTCGTGACCACTTTGTAACAAATATAAATGACGGAGACTGGATACGCGTGCGTTCAGTTGATTTCAAGGATTGTGGACAGAAGGCTGTAGTTGTTGTGGTAGGGGAACAGAAGGGCAAGGGTACCATTGAGTTCTACACTGACAATATGGAGGGTAAACCGTTCTGCACTGTTCCAGTAAACAGGGATAATGCGGGATTCCCCACAGCAGCGTTCACATACCTGATTGATACCAACGTCCAGGGCGTACATGACGTATATATCGTGTTCCGTTGTGATACTCCTGAGCCATTTACGTTTGACTGGTGGCAGTTCAATGCACACGCCAATATGCCCGTAGTCCAGACCCGCTTTACTGCCGATCCTGCACCTGTGGTTATTGACGGCAAGGTATATCTCTATACAACCCATGATGAGGACGGAGCCCGCGGTTTCCAGATGTTTGACTGGCTGCTCTACACATCCGATGATATGGTAAACTGGCAGGATTACGGTCCGGTAGCCTCACTTGATGATTTCAAGTACTATGACGGAAATAACGGAGCATGGGCAGAGCAGGTGGTTGAGGCAAACGGAGCATACTATATGTATTGCCCCATACACGGACACGGCATAGGTGTGCTTACGGCAGATAATCCTTGGGGGCCGTTCCATGATCCTCTTGGCGAGCCTCTTGTATGGCAGAAAGAGCATTGGGATGATATTGATCCAACGGTGCTTATTGATGATGACGGTCAGGCCTATATGTATTGGGGTAACCCAAATGTCTATTCGGTCAAACTGGGCAAGGATATGATCTCACTGGCAGGTCCCATTGTAAAGCATCCCAAGATAGAGGATTATCAGGAGGGACCGTGGATATGGAAACATGACGGTCACTACTACCTGGCATTTGCATCGACCTGCTGCCCTGAGGGTATAGGCTACGCCATGAGTGACGGTCCGGAAGGTCCCTGGGAGTACAAAGGTCACATTATGGACCACACGGTACGCACCCGAGGCAACCATCCCGGAATCATTGAGTACAAGGGCAAGAGCTATGTCTTTGGTCTGAACTATGACATTATGCACCTTAAGACATTCGCTCATGCTGAGCAGCGTTCCGTATCGGTAGCAGAGATGCACTACAATGCTGACGGTACTATCCAAGAGGTTCCTTATTTCATTGACAACGTAGTAGAGCAGGTCAAGAATTTTGATCCTTACAGGAAGGGTGTTGATGACCTGAACCATCGCGTTGAGGCTGAGACTATGGCTTGGGGCTACGGTCTTAAGACTTCACGTGTGGATAATGAGTATGAGTTTGACGATCAGCTTGGCTACCTGCCGCCTAATATGTATGTACACGATATTGATAACGGTGAGTATATACTTGTACGCGGGGTGGATTTTGGCCGTAAGGGAGCCAAGAAGATATTCGCTTCAATAGGCTCAGACGGTTTAGGCTGTATGGAGATACATCTGGACAGCCCGGACGGACCAATGCCGGCATTGATATCAGTTACACCTACAGGTGGTAAACAGGTGTTCAAAACATTCTCTCGCAGGTTCAAACGCCGCATCCGTGGTGTTCATGACCTTTACTTCGTCTTTACCGGAGCAGACAAGGACATGTTCACCTTTGATTGGTGGCGCTGCAAGTAGTTATTTGAGCAGATTTCCCAGAATTGAGCGGGTAAGAGTGCGGGTGGCGGTAGAAGTAGCGTTACCTATGGCTTTGTTGGCGATACTCTTGCCGTCAGTCTTGGTTTTGGTCTGTTTGCCAGTCACTTTGTTGGCTACCTGGGTGCCTACGCTGCGGCTGACAGAGGCTATGGCTGCACCTATTGCTGCACTGAATATCTTTGAGCCTAAACCGGCTTTTTTCTTTTCAGATTTTTCCTTGACCGGTTTTTCTGCCTTTGCGGCTTTCTGGTTACGCTCTTCACGCTCCTGTTCTGCAGCTGTAGCCTGTGCTTGGGCTATTTCACGCTCGGATTCGGCCAGAAGGACCTCAAATGCGCTTTCCCGGTCTATCACTCTGTCATATTTGCCGTAGAGTCTTGAAGCATTGATGGTCTGCTTGCGCTGGGACTCGCTTATGGCACCTATCTGGCTGAGCGGGAAGAGTATTCTGGCACGCTGTACAACACCGGGAACACCTTTATCATCAAGGAATGATACAAGAGCCTCACCGGTACCCATCTCCATTATGGCATCCTCAGTCTTGAACTGCGGGTTGGCACGAAATGTCTGGGCGGCTACACGGACGGCTTTCTGGTCCTTGGGGGTATATGCACGCAGAGCATGCTGTACACGGTTACCAAGCTGGCCAAGTATATTCTCAGGAATATCTGTAGGGCTTTGGGTTACAAAATAGACTCCCACACCCTTACTGCGGATTAAGCGAACCACCTGCTCAATCTTATCGACAAGAGCTTTTGATGTGTCCTCAAACAGTGTGTGCGCCTCATCAAAGAAGAATACCAGACGGGGCAGATCCAAATCACCCACCTCAGGCAGCTGTGCATAAAGGTCAGAGAGCAGCCAGAGCAGGAATGTAGAGTAGAGCTTGGGGTTGAGCATCAGACGGTCTGCGGCCAGAACGTTCATTACGCCACGCCCGCCTTCTGTCTGCATAAGGTCAAATATATCAAATGAAGGTTCAGCAAAGAATATCTCACCGCCCTGATTCTCAAGTGTGAGCAGAGCACGCTGTATGGCTCCTATGCTTACTGAACTTACTGTGCCGTATGTGGTGGTCAGTTCCGATGCATGCTGGGCTACATAATTCAGCATAGAGCGCAGATCCTTCATGTCAATGAGCAGAAGACCGCGTTCATCGGCTACACGGAACACAATGTTGAGCACACCTTCCTGGACATCGCTGAGGCCGAGCAGACGTGATAGCAGCTGCGGCCCCATGTTGGATATGGTGGTGCGCATGGGATGTCCCTGCTCGCCGAACACGTCAAAGAAACGTACCGGGCAACTCTCAAAATGCGGGGTCTCAATTCCGAACTCTGCTATACGCTTTTCAATGAAGCCGCTCAATGCTCCGGGCTGGCTTATTCCGCTCAGATCACCTTTCATATCGGCCATGAAGCAGGGTACGCCTGCCTGACTGAATGTTTCAGCAATTACCTGCAGGGTTACGGTCTTACCTGTGCCTGTGGCACCTGCTATCAAACCGTGGCGGTTAGCCATCTTTCCGCAAATGGAGATAGGGCCTTCCGGACCGTGGGCAACATATAGTCCTTTGTCTTGTGTAAACATTGTGATAATTCTTATTTAGGTAGTGAATCTACATAATCCTTAATTGCCAAAGCTGCGGCGCGGGCATCATTTACAGAGTCCCATACGCTCATGGGACGCTTGCAGCTGCCTGCAGCGAACAGACCTGGCTTGCCGGTGTCATTGTCATACAGGTGAGGGCTTACGGTCTTTATGAATCCGTAATCTCCGCTAATCCCGCAAGTCTGGCCAAGAACTTTTGTGCCGCATGATGCCTCCATACCAACCATAAGCACAAGAAGGTCTGTGGTCATCTTGAGCGGCAGGCCCATCAGGGTGTCCTCACTCTTGAGCTGGACACGACCATCGAATGTGGCGGCAGCTTCCGATATGCGGCCGCGTACAAAACTTACGCCGTATTTCTCCTGGGCTGTGCGGTACATCTCCTCAAATCCCTGGCCCCACATGCGCAGGTCCATATAGAATACGGAGACATCACATGACGGAATCTGTTTCTTGACCTCAATGGCCTGCTTTACAGCTGTCACGCAGCAAAGTTTTGAGCAGTAATTGTTACCGCTCTTCTCATCGCGTGAGCCAACGCACTGCAGGAATGTGATGCGCTTGGGGATATCACCGTTGGCATTCAGTATCTTGGTGTGCTTGATCATGTTCTCCATATCAAGAGATGTTATTACCCCCTTGTATATGCCGTAACCAAGCTCTTCCTTGCGGTGTGCGTCAAACACCTGGTAACCGGTTGCCATAAGGACTGCATCGGCCACATAGGTCTGGCCTTTGGCATCAAACAGTTTCCATTCTGTTCCCTGCCATTTGATGTCGGATATATCTATTCCGAAAGCTGAGGTAATGCCGTCAGTAAGCAGTTTGCCGCTCAGGTCATCGGCAATCTCCTGGGCAGACTGGAAGTTGGGGAAAAGGAATGCTTTGTCCTGAATGTTCTTGAGCGGTGACTCTGATTTCTCAAACAGGGTAACCTGCACTCCTTGCTTGGCCAGTACTGATGCGGCCTCTATGCCGGCGGGACCGGCTCCTATTATAGCGACTTTCTTCATAATCAAAGTTTACACTAAAAGGTTCTCAGGTTTCTCTGGAGCACGCAGTATCTTGCCATCGGCAGTTCTGTATTTCTCCTTGGGATCATACGGTATGCCTATCTTGTCAAGCAGGCGTTCAGCCTGAACCTGATGAATCTGGAGGCCCAGCTCCCACGGGTTGTATCCAAGAAGCAGGCCGGCCATCTCCTCATATGTGAGAACGGGTATGCCGTAGCCTTCACGGTCATATGTCTTGTGCTCCATCTCTGCTATGGTGTACTGCCAGCGGTCCAGGAACATGGAGCAACCCGGGCAGTTGGATACAATGAAATCTGGCTCATATGGCTCCATGGATTCCAACTTCTTCTTTGTGTTGGAAACGGAGTATCCGCGGTTCTCCTGCACCAGATACTGGCGGAATCCGAATCCGCAGCAGTGACGGCGCTCAGGATAATCAACCACCTCTCCGCCCCAGGCCTCGATCATGCCGGCCAGAACGTACGGGAACTCAGCCTTACCCACACCTTTATCCGGGAATATCTTGGCATAGTGACAGCCTATATGTTCCACTACCTTCAGAGGCTTGCCTGTAAAGCGGTTAACCAGGCGGTAAGGCATCTTTTCTGCCAGTTCATGGCGGAAATGATAAATCACGTCCGACGGATGAGCTATGTTCTTGGGTATGTTGAACTCGCGCTTGCAGGCCTTGTAGAGGTTCTCACGGGTCTTCTCCAGAAGTTCCGGATGCTCCTGCCACATGTGGCACATCTCAGTGAACACACCGAATGATGTTACGCATGAGGGCACGTAGTTCTCATAACCGTGCTCGGTCATGAGTGAGAAGAGCCTGGCTACCACGGTCATTGTGGTTTCCAACGGAACCACATCAGTATGGTAACCAATGCCCGTACAGGTGTGCTGGCGGAAATCATCAAAGATATCCTTGTTCAGTTCTTCTCTGAGCATACGCAGGAAAGCGGTCTCAGAGCCAGGGAAGAAGGTCTGACGTATGCAGCTGCGCTCATAGAAGAAGTGGTCATCAGCTATAGCTTTCTGATATTCATTCCAAAAACGGTTCATAATCTTATCAGTTTATCAGGTTTTCAGCCACAACTTCGGCGATATCCCTGACAGGATAGTCATTTGTGGCATGCTGGAACGCTTTCTTGCACATGGGGCAGGCGGTCACGATGGCATCGACCGGCTTGCTGGTCAGGTTGGCAAGTGACGCATTCCTTATTTGGGTCTGCTCCTCAATGCTTAGCTTGGTATCGCCCAGATTGAATCCGCAGCACACACTCTTCTCTCTCTGGAAACGGGTCTTCTGCAGGTTGGTAACAGCGCTTAGAACAGCACGCGGTTCATCATAGATTCCGCATCCGCGGCCAAGCTCACATGGATCATGGTATGAAACCTTGCGGTCATCATGACGTACCTTGAGACGGCCCTGTTTGATGAGCATACTGATATACTCGGTATGATGTACAACAGGTATGCTCAGATTATACTCTTTCTTGAATGACTGGTAGCAGATAGGGCAGGAGGTAACCAGCATCGTGGCTCCTGATTTCTCTATCAGGTCAGTGTTTTTCTTGCGCAGATCAGCAGCCTGGTTGGTGAATCCCTGCTGTTGCAGTGGCCTGCCGCAGCATATAGTGTTCAGCTTGTCCATGTACCAGTATTTCTGGCCTGCAGCGTTGAATATACGCTCCATAGACTCTGTGATGCCGGGGGTAAGATGTGACATGCATCCTCCAAAATAGGCTACACGGCCTATGGCGTTGAACGGGGTTTGGCGCTTGTTCAGGTATGTGTAGTTACCTGTAGTATCGATAGCCCCCTTTGCTCTGGTCTGACGGCGCAACGCACTCAGATCTATGCCTACGGGGCAGTCAACCGTGCATCGGTCACACATAAGACAGTTGTCGGCTATCATCTTGAGGCGGCTGCCGCGTTCCTGATTACGCAGGCTGCGTATGAGATATACAGACTGAATCTCATGATTCTCCAACACTCTGTCTAGCGGGCAGCCTGTTATGCAGACACCGCAGCGTGAGCAGGCGTTCAGTTCAAAGTATGTATAGCCGGTCTTGCCGGTTTCCTCACGTACACCGATCTTGCGGAAATATATAAGCAGCAACTCCGTAAAGATATGCATGTAACGTGTAAACGGCATTGTGATGAAGAATACTCCCAGCATAAGCGAGTAGAGCATCCAGACAGATGTCTCAAGGCCGCGTACGATCATGGGGTCAAACAGGTTGCCTACCGCCTGAGTAAAGAATCCTCCGTTACCGTACAGGCAGGCGGTTACTGATTCAGCAAGCAGTCGCAAGGGGAATATCATCCAAAGTGAAAACTTGGAGAACCTGTCCACCAGAGTATGCTTTGTGGTGCGGCGCATTCCCAGGATCTTGGACCAGAATATCTTGATTATGGCCATTGTAAGGCCCAGGAATACATATAGCAGCAAACCGTCCATGAGGTCTGAATAGGCCTTGTGCTGACGGAATGAGGCCGGTGCCTTGTGTACGAAGTAACGGTAGAATATCGCTACGTAGAAAGGCTTGTGATAATGGATACGTGCAATACCTTCATCTGTCTCAACACGGTAACGGCGCTGGTTCAGGTACTCGGGATCCTTGTTCTCTCCCGTATTGTAGATGTACCAGCCGTTCTGACTGTCAAGTTCACGGACGGTCTCTATGGATTGCTCATGCTGCATTGTGTAAAATGCGTCACGGCTCTCAACGGCACCTACCACAATAAGCAGGAACCAGCCTAAGGCATACGCCTGGTGCATTATGCCTAACAGCAGGTTTTTCTTAAGGATGCGTACATGAAGCAGTCCTTCACGTATCATCTCCCATATGGCGGGGAATATCTTCCAGGAGTACCAGTTGCTGCGTATTACCTTGCGCTGCTCATCACTGAACTTCCTGATCCATCGGATGTACTTGTAGATAATGATGGAGAACAGCAATACGGTTCCAATAAGGAACGGTATCACAAAGTCATTATATGGATATGCGTGTATCTTCATCCTGCCTTACTGTTTGGTTTCGTCAAGGATCTGACGCATATTGATAATGAGTGACCTGAGGTTGACCCCGCGTGGGCAGACCAGAGTGCATTTACCGCACAGCATACACTTCTTGAGCTCCTCATCCAGTCCCTGATACTCACCACGGCGGAATGATGTGTGTATGCGGCGAATACTGAAATCCGTGTACTGACGGGCAGAGCAGGTGGCGCTGCAGCATCCGCACTGGAAACAGCGCTTGAATGACGGGGCACGGTCCAGCAGCATGCGATATCTCTCAAGAGATACCTTATCCATATTCTCTGAACGGGGAGTCTTTATGGCAAAACCGAACTTATTCATTGTGCGGCCCGTTTATGATTGAATCGTGGAAATCCATTCCTCCGGTTACGCGGAATATGTTGCGCAACTCCTCCATGGTTTCCGGGGATATCTCACGCAATGCGCCGGCACCCTTGCCGTGATAGTTCGCTCCGAATTTGGGAGATACCGTCTTTATGTTCTTGACGTACCATTCCCATACAGGGCCCTGCTCAGGATGTTTCTCAGGAACAACCTTGTCAGGATGTACGCAGTAGCCTATTTCAAGGATGTTGTTGCCTATACCTTCCATAAGATCCACCTGTTGGCGGCCCATATGGCTTTCCTTATAGTAACCCATATCCTGAGATACCTTTCGCAGGATGTTGATTACAGCTCCGGGAATATTGCCGCGAGGGCAACGCGGTTTGCATGACATGCACTGACCGCAGTACCAGATGGTATCGGAACGCAGCAGTTTTTCAACCTGTTCCTCATCACCGCGCTGAACGGTATCACATATACGGCGGGGATCATAGTCATAGAACTCAGCTGCGGGGCAGATGGCGGTACAAATACCGCAGTTCATGCATGCCTTTAGCGAGTCCTCATAGCGGACATCGGATTTAATTAAATCTATGAGATTTCCCATTGTTTACTTGTCAAATTTTTTGCGGTTCATCTTCATGGCGCGGAACAGCAGTTTGGAGAGCGGCTTCTCGCGGTTACGGTAAACCAGGTTGATGTACCAGCCCAGTTTCTTGGCTACTGATATGCGGTAAGTCTCAACAAACTCTATCAGTGTGCCGTCAGGGTCTTCAATGTAGGTAAAGCGGCCTGCAGCATCGCCCATGTTGAACTGCTTGCCGTCAGGGCAGCTGTCAACGGTGAACGGGTGTCCGTTCTCGGTGCACCACTTTGCCAGCTCATCCATGCCTGTTACGTCATAGCATATCTGTATGAATCCGGGATCACCCCAGTAACGGCCTTCATAGATCTTGCGGGGCTCGCGGTCCAGACACTGAACCAGTTCAATGTATCCGGTGGGGAATATGGGAGCGAAAGCGCCCTTATTGGGTTCTGACCATTTTAGCATCACGCGGCGGAATTTGCCTTTACCACCTTCAAGGGGTGCCAGATCATCAAAGGTGTCAGTTACATCGAACACCTTAACCTTGTAGCCAAGGATATCGGAATAAACCTTGAGTGCCTTGTCGATATCGGTTACACCAATCATGCAGCCCAGCATTCCGCCAAACTCTTTCCCCTCATCCAGAAGCAGGTAATCATCCTGTACAGCCTGGAACCAGTTGCCTGCGGGATCGGTAATGTAAAATGTCTGTTTTCCGTCGGGAGCGGTTACGATGGGGCTTACCTTGTCCCATTTGGCGCTTACATAGGCGTGGGCTTTCTCCACATTGCGGCACTTTACTTTGGCACAGAAAATGCCCAGGTCACCCACCTGTATCTGGAAACCAACCGGCTCCGGCTTGCGCTCGGAGTACTGCCAGATCTCGAATCCGCCGCCACCCTGAAGGTTCATGGCTATGGCAGCATGACGCTTCTGCGGCTTGCCGCCGGTGTAGGGGAGCATGCGCTCAGCCACAGTGTCATCCTCAAGAATACGTATGTCAACTCCAAATATATCAATGTACCACTTCCAGGCATCATAAACTGAGGTGGTACCAACTCCAATCTGCTGAATTCCGGTAATGAAATAACCTCCTGAATACATATGCTGATAATATCCTATATTTATTTTAATAAGATGCAATATTACTCTTTTTCCGTGGCTTTTCCAATTTGCGGGGTCTTAAATCAGCGTTGTCTGGAAAAAAACAGGAACATAAGCGGGCTTATTCCATAAATACATTTAATTTTGTGGCAATAGCAATTTACAAAACTTACACAATGAAATTCAATCTGTTGTTCGCATTGGGAAGTTGGGAGGTCATCCTGATAGTATTGGTCATTCTGCTTCTGTTCGGCGCCAAGCGCATCCCTGAACTCATGAAGAGCATGGGCAAAGGCGTAAAGAGCTTCAAAGAGGGCATGAAGGAGGTTGAAAAGGAGATCAATACTCCCGATGAATCCTCAAAGGATACAGCTCAGGACAAAGAGTCCGGGTCCAAATAAAGTGTACGGTCTGTTATGGCTGCCCCCGAAGACAACCCTATGACATTTTGGGATCACCTTGAAGCACTTCGAGGTGTTCTTTTTCGTATTATAGCGGTTGCTTTGATTGGGTTTATCGCGGCATTCTGTTTCAAGAATCTGCTTTTTAAACTGATACTTGCCCCCAGCCATTCTGATTTCATTTTCTATCGCTGGATCAATGCCATTGCCGGCCTTTTAGGCTTTGATGCAGGAACATTGCAGGACTTCAACGTGGAACTGTTCAGCACCACCCTTACCGCCCAGTTCATGATTCACATGAAAATGGCGTTCTACGTGAGCCTGATAGTCATAATGCCATATACGCTCTATCTCTTGTTCGGATTCATATCGCCGGCCTTACACAAAGATGAACGTCGCAGCACTACTCAGGTCGTAGTGTGGTCTTACATCCTTTTTATGGCAGGGATTGCGCTTGATTATCTGATTATTTTCCCGTTGGCTTTCCGATTCCTGGGAACATACCAGGTGAGTCCGGACATACCGAATGTCATAACGTTGGAATCATATACCAACATGCTGATAACACTGACCTTGATGATGGGAATCCTCTTTGAACTGCCCATCCTGGCGTGGTTCCTGGGCAAGTTGGGCGTCATAGATGCAGCTTTCATGAAGAAATACCGCCGCCACGCCATTGTAGTCATCCTCATCATAGCTGCTATCATTACTCCAACTACTGATGTCTTCACGTTGACGATAGTCACGTTACCCATCTATCTTCTTTACGAAGTGAGTATTGGTATTGTAAAGAGGAAATAGACCTTCTATCTGTGTCAGACTGCCTTCAGAGGTGGCTATTTAACACAAATTAACGCATTGGCGGAAAACAAATATGAAAATGTGTTTATTTTTGTCAAAATGAAGGATGCAAATTCTGTTTACTTATAGATTCTAACACAAAAAGCTTATGAGACTATCTATTTTTAAGATGGCCACTTTGGGGGCCATAACGGCATTACTTGGTGTATCTTGTTCTAAGGACGACAAGATAGGTGTGGATGATAATTACGGAACAGGCAAAGCACCGGATGGTGTTGAAGCTGTTGATTTGGGCTTGTCAGTCAAGTGGGCCTCCTTCAATGTCGGTGCTACTAAACCGGAGGAATATGGTGATTATTTTGCCTGGGGTGAAATAGAGCCTTATTATGAAGCAGGTTATGCGCAAGAAAATCCGCAGACACACTGGAGAAAAGGTAAATCGGGTTATTTCTGGTCTTGTTACAAGTGGTGTGAGGACTCACCGAACACACTCACTAAATACAATACTATTGGCGGTTTTGGAAGTGTTGATATCAAAAATACTCTTGAACCGGCAGATGATGTTGCTCATACCAGTTGGGGTGGTAGCTGGCGTATGCCCACATTGGCAGAACAGGAAGAATTGCGTGATAGCTGTAAATGGACCTGGACAACACAGAATGGTGTAAATGGCTATTTGGTTACCAGTAAAAAGTCTGGTTTCACTGATCGCTCCATTTTCCTTCCGGCTGCAGCATATCGTCGTGGTACCAACTTTGCTAATGCTGGCGGTCGCGGGTATTATTGGTGCAGTTCTATTTATGTATACCGTCCCAGCTTTGCTTGGTATATCTATTTTGATTCCAAGAGTGTGTTTGAATACAATGATAACCGTAACAACGGTTTCTCTGTTCGCCCTGTTTGTCCGTAGAATTTTTCTTTTAAATAAAAAAGGGGCGTTTGATCGCCCCTTTTTTTATTGCTATTTTTCTATCCAGCCTATGACTTCACCCTTACTGACAAGTGAGCCGTGATCCTTCTCCACGGATACCAGGTGGCAGTCATAAGGAGCAGTTGCATTGTCGATGAATGAGTTGCCGCTGGCCTGAACGCCTACCATCCAGTCTCCTTTCTTGAACTGCTTGCCGAACGGCGGGTTGGTTGACTGGTCAACATAGTCAAGATCCCAGATCACGCGACCGCTGACAGCTGCTTCGATGGGCTCGGCATCGGGATGCAGGATGGCACGCTTATCAGCAGCGGTGAAGTGCTTGACGGGTGCACCTGCGGTGCCGGCCTGAGCCTTCTCCATGCGAGCCATAAGATCTTTGTTGAACTGATCCTTGGCCTGGCCGGACTTGTACTCGCGGTACTGTTTCTCATGCATTGCAAACTCAAAGAGTTCCTCATCATCCTGACCGCGGTCCCAGCCGTTCTCCTTCATCTCTTTCTCAAAGCGCGGGAGCTCATCGGGATAGAGAACCTGAGGATCATCAGTATAGAATTCCTTGCCCTGTTCCTTGGCCAACTGGATAATCTCTGGAGCCAACTCACCGGGCAGCTTGCCTGACTTGCCCAGTACCATACCCCACATAGCGGGATCCATACGGGTGAAAGGCTTCTCGTCCATTGATTTGGAGTAGAGGTTCATAAGAGCGGCGTTCTTTACGTACTGGCTGAACGGAGTAACCAGACAGGGAGTACCCAGCATAGGCCAGATGCGCTGTACCTCGTCAAAGAGCTCAACCAGAAGTTCATCCTCAGATAGCTCCTTCTCACCTTTTTTCTTGAGGTTGGCGTTGATGGCTGCGTGCATACCCTTGAGGTCAGCCATCAGTGAACCCATCATACCGCCGGGCAGGCCGCAACCTACCAGCAGTGAACTCATGAGCGAGTTCTTGGGATCGATCCAGTAACCCAGGAAATCATCCATGAAGCTTTGAGTCAGTGAACGTGCCTCCATGTAAGCCTTCATGTTGATATCCTTAACCAGGAATCCGGCATCCTTGAGCATAGCCTGAATGGTTATTACATCAGGATGCACCTTACCCCATGACAGGGGCTCCATGGCTACGTCCAGAACATCACCGCCGGCCTTGGCAACCTCAAGCATAGAGGCAACTGCAAATCCGGGGCCGTTGTGACCGTGGTACTGTATGATGATATCGGGATGTTTCTCCTTGATGGCGCGTACGATGGTGCCCAGCATTGCAGGACGGCCGATGCCGGCCATATCCTTGAGGCAGATTTCCTGTGCGCCGCCCTCGATAAGCTGCTCAGCCAGGTTGATGTAGTACTCGGCATTGTGTACCTTGGAGTAGGTGATACACATGGTGGCCTGAGCGGTCATACCGGCTGCCTTTGCCCACTTGATAGAGGGAATTATGTTACGCGGGTCATTCAGACCGCAGAATATACGTGTTATGTCAACGCCCTGAGCGTGCTTAACCTTATACATGAGCTGACGTACATCGGCCGGAACAGGGTTCATGCGCAATGCATTCAGACCACGGTCAAGCATGTGGGTCTTGATGCCTACTTCATTGAAAGGCTTTGTGAATGTACGTACCGCTTGGTTGGGGTTCTCTCCGTACAATAGGTTTACCTGCTCCATTGCACCGCCGTTGGTCTCAACGCGGTCAAAGCAGCCCATATCGATAATTACCGGTGCAATCTTGGCCAACTGGTCCTTGCGGGGCACATACTTGCCTGATGACTGCCACATGTCACGGTAAACAAGACTGAATTGGATCTCTTTCTTCATAGTGGTTATGTGTTTTTATTACTTTTTACATTGGATCTATTGAGCGTGCGATTTTAGCTGCCAAGCCTGGGAAGAAACGCTTGATGTAAACCATGAGCAACTCCTTGCGGCCCACCAGAACCTCACGTTTTTTCTTGTAGACGGCACGTACTATCTTGCGTCCGGCCTGTTCCGGGGTACAACCTCCGGCTTGTCCGGCATCCATCTTGGCGTGCTGCTTTCCGTCTTTTTCAAGGGCATAGAATGATATTCGTGTCTGGACACGGCCGGGGCATACTATTGTTACGCGTATGTTATCCTTGTAATACTCCGCCTGAACGGTCTCAAAGAATCCGTACAGGGCATGTTTGGATGAACTGTATGCGCAACGCAGCGGGAAACCGAACCGGCCGTTGATGCTGGTGGTTACAACCAGCTGTCCGCCGCCGTTCTCTATCATCTTGGGCAGTATCACCTTGGTCATGATAACGGGTGCAAACCAGTTGATATCCATAACCTTGCCTATGACACGCATCTCAGTCTCACAGGTGGTTCCGCGCTGGCTGATGCCGGCATTGTTGTAGAACACGTCAATATGACCAAATAGTGACCATGCACGTTCAGCAAGTTCAGCCACCTGGTCCTTAAGTGAAAGGTCAAAGGGTAGGGGCATTGCCTTGGGTGAACCCAACTCCTCACAGTGTGCGGCTACCTTCTCAAGAAGATCAGCCTCAAGTGCTGTGAGTATCAGTCTGGCTCCCTCACTGGCGAATTCGTATGCGGTAGCTTCACCAATGCCTGATGAGGAACCGGTTATCCAAACGACCTTATCAGCGAACTTTTTCATTTGCAATTGTCTATTGCTTCTTTAAACCAGAGAGCGCGCTCGAAGCCCTCGCCGGTGTTGAGCAGAACCAGATCACCGCTCTTGAGCTTGTTCTCCTCAAGTGCTTTGAAGAATCCTGCTATGCACACTACTGATGCCGGGCCCATATATATGCCTACCGCATCCTTGACCATACGGCCGTAGCGTTCCAGACCCTCTTCCTTGATACGCAGGAATGAGCCGCCGCTGTTCCTTACTATAGGACCTACAAGCGGATACATGCCGGGAGTACCGGCGGTAAGGATGGAGATCTTTGTCTGGGGAACCACAGTGGGGAAGTGCTTGTTCCATCCCTGCGGGAACTTGTTCTCTATTGCCCATTCCCAAGCCTGAACCATCGGGTCACAGGTGTCCTGCTGAACCAGAAGCATACGCGGCATCTTGTACTCAGGATAAGCATCGGCAATCTCACGCATTCCCTTCTCAAATGCTATGGGGCTTGTGCCGCCTGCAACCGCCTGCATATATACATCAGGAATGCGGCCAAGCTGGCGCATGCACTCAAAGACAAGTGTCTTCTTGGCCTCTACGCGGATGGGGTCAATGTTGCCGGCCGATATCATAACCTTTTGGTTCTTATGGAAATCGGCAGCCTCAGCCTTGGCCTGGCCGTAACCGCCCTCTGAAACCTGGAGGTTCTGACCTGTGGCGCGGATGGCCTGCTGAGTCTCAGCATACATATCATGCGGAGCGAATACGTCAAACTTGACGCCTGCTTTGGCCAGATAGGTGGCGTAAGCAGTAGCAGCATTACCGGTTGATGCCAGGCAATACTCCTTTACTCCGTGTTTCTTGAACAGCGTTGCTGCCAGTGATGCGGCTATATCCTTGAATGTGCCGGAACCTCCGTTAAGGTCATTGCGGGCAACCACAACCTTGCATTCAATGCCATAGTTGTCCTTGGCGTAACGGCTCAGGAACTCCCACTCCTCAATGGGCACTGCGCCCTCACCGCAGGTAACCTGCTCATCGGCCTCCGTAAGGGGCAGGAAAGGCAGGTAGTGGTAGAGGTTGTCTACCTTCTGGCCGGGCTTGCACAGATCGTCCAGGAGGTGGTAATCAGTTGTATAGGTTACCTCTGCGTGATTGCTTCCGCACTCACACAGCTGGTCCTGGCTGAACCACGCGGCAAAATCTCCTATTACCTTGCCGCACTTTTTGCAGACAAGCTGATACTTCATATTATCTCTTTATTTGAGCACGCTTGAATACGTTCATATCCTGGATGGCACCCTCGTAGAAGCCGGCGTCAAGTTTCTTCTTGACCTCCTTGAATACCTCAATGGTACGCTTAACATGATCCAGAGTGTGTGATGCGGTAGGAATGATACGCAACATCAGCTGGCCTTTCGGGATAACGGGATATGTAACGATTGAGCAGAAGATTCCGTAGTTCTCACGAAGGTCAACAACAACGTTGGTACCCTCGTTTACGCCACCCTCAAAGAATACGGGTGTTACAGGTGACTCTGTTACGCCGATGTTGAAGCCCTCGGCCTTGAGTCCGCCCTGAAGAGCGTTTACAACCTCCCACAGATGCTCGCGGTACTCGGGGTGAGCCTTGATCAGGTCAAGACGCTTCTGGTTACCGATAACCAGGGGCAGCGGCAGTGACTTGGCGTAGATCTGTGAACGCATGTTGCACTTAAGATGATCAATAATCTCGGGCTCTGAACTTACTACACCGCCGATTGATGCCATACTCTTGGCAAATGCATCGAATATTACATCAATCTCATCGATAACGCCGTAATGCTCGGCGGTACCGCGACCGTTTGCACCCATTGTACCAAAACCGTGTGCATCATCAATAAGTATGCGGAACGGATATTTCTTCTTGAACTCTACAATGTCAGCGAGATGACCCAGGTCACCGGCCATACCGAATACGCCCTCAGTAATTACCAGAACGCCGCCGCCCTGCTCATCGGCCAGCTTGCAGGCGTGATTAAGCTGCTTTTCAAGGCTCTCCATGTTGTTGTGCTGGAAAGCAAAACGCTTGGCCAGGCTCAGACGCATACCGTCCAGGATGCATGCGTGTGATTCAGAATCATAAACGATAACATCCTTGCGGCTGGTCAGAACGTCTATGATTGAGATCATGCCCTGATAACCGAAGTTGAGGCACAAACCTGCCTTCTTGCCTACAAATGCTGAGAAGTCATTCTCAAACTTGATGTGATAATCAGTATTACCTGACATCATGCGGGCACCCATAGGTGCGCCCAGACCAAAGCGTGCAGCGGCTTCGGCATCGGCCTTTCTTACCTCGGGATGGTTAGCCAGACCCAGGTAGTTGTTAAGGCTCCAGTTCAGAACGGGCTTGCCATTGAACTCCATTTCGGGACCGATTTCACCTACCAGGCGGGGGAACATAAAGTAACCGTCACCAATTCCCTGATACTGACCGAGAGGACCCGGTGTCTCCTTGATTCTTTCAAAAATGTCTTTAATCATACTGAAAATCAATTATTTTGTTTGTTATTTCTTACTTGTTTGCTGTGCGGCAAGAAACTGGTCCGCTTAAACTGCGCGAAATTACTAAATAATGTTGGTAGTCTATTTTAAAATAAGTTATAATTCGCTGTAACTTTACTGTGGCATAGAAAAATAGGAGTGAGAGTAGTGAGTTTCTCTTACAAATGTTTGTATTTTTGCACATAGCATCAAGTTTATGCGTCATATTGGTCACTATGACATCTTTTAAAAATAAAACGATATGATAAAAAGGATTACACTATTATTGTTGGCATTGATGGTCACATTTAATGCTTTGGCGTTCAGTTTTGAATTTGAAGGTCTACGTTACAAGGTTACTTCCTGGGAAGAAAGGACTGTAGAAGTAACCCCTAGTTATCATGAAGGGGAAGGCTATTTAGCAGAAGACATTGTTATTCCTTCTTTTGTAATTTATGATGATACGGCTCGGTTCACAGTTGTTGGTATAGGAAATGATGCTTTTGTAGAGTATGAAAATCTTAAGTCCATAACAATTCCTTCAACTGTCAAGACGATAGGAGAATATGCTTTTTTGTCTTGCTCCGGACTTGATTCAATATTTATTCCATCAAGTGTTACCAATATAGAAAGAGGGGTATTTAATCTTTGCTTATCATTGAAATCAATAACAGTAGATTCTGAGAATACTGTTTATGACAGCCGTAATGAATGTAATGCTATCATCAGGACTTCTGATGATATGTTGGTCTTTGGATCTTCAGGCACGGTTATCCCATCTGAAGTAAAAGGTATTGGTGATTTTGCCTTTTGCGGTCGCAATGGCATAACTAAGGTGAGTATTTCAAAAAATATCAAGTACATAGGAATGGGAGCATTTGCCATGTGTAATGATGTGGTTTCAATGACTGTTGACTCTCAGAACACGGTATATGATAGTCGGGAAGGATGTAATGCAATTATAGAAACTGCAACAAACGTACTGGTGTCAGGATGTAATAAGAGTGCCATTCCTGCAAATGTTACAAGTATTGGTCCGGGCGCATTCGCAGGTTGTTTCGATTTGGCTTCAATGGATATTCCCTATGGCGTTACAAGTATTGGATATGCCGCATTTGAATTATGTACAGGCCTGACATCAATAACAATTCCATCATCTGTTAATATTATACAATCTGAGGCCTTCTTTGGTTGTGAAAATATAGTTTCGTTATATATACCTGAAGGTGTGAAAACAATTGAAGAATACACTTTTGAAGGATGTTATTCTCTAACCACAATATATTTTCCCTCAACTGTGACCAGTGTAGGAGAGGGATTTATTGCAGCTTGCGACAATTTGAAATCCATTTATTGTGCGTCTGCAAATCCACCAGCTACTACAGACTATTCTTTTGTAGTTAATGATAATATTTATCCAAGTTGCGTACTGTATGTACCATCGGGATCTGAAGATGCATATAGTAAAGCTGATGGTTGGAAAAAATTCCAGAATATTAAATCATTTGATCCAAGCAGTGTAAAGGAGATTTCTGATAATACATATCCTATCCCTGAGGCTTATTACAATCTGTCCGGTAAGAAGATTGATGTGCCTCAGAAAGGAATGAATATTATTAAGTACAGTAACGGTCAAACCAAGAAGGTGTTCCTATCGGAATAATCTTTGCAGATAAATTAACCGCCGGTACATCAAAAAGGGTGTATCGGCGGTTAATGTTTTATTGCAGGGAGCCTATGAGCAGGAAGAAGAGGCCTAGGAGGACCAGGATGAGGTCGATGACCTTGCTCTTGAGATTCTTTTCATGGAAGAGCAGAGCTCCGCACAGGAAAGAGACGATTACGCTGGAGCGGCGGATCATGGAGACTATTGATACCATGGAGAGGCTGGAGGCAAGGGAGCAGAAGTAGGCGTAATCGGCCAAGGTGAGGAATACTGAGATGAGAATGATGCTCCATTTCCAACTGAAGGGGGTAGTCTGTTTGCGGGTGGGCCACCATAAAGTGAAAAGGATTACTGTCATCATGGCCAGCTGGTAGAAATTGCTCCAGGCCTGAACGAACATATTGTTGTAACGTACCAGGAGGTATTTGTCAAAGAGGGCGCTTACGGCTCCCAAAAGGGTTGCCATGATTACGCAGAATACCCATTTGTTATGGGTGAAAGAGATACCCTCTTTCTTGCCGCTAATACTAAGCAGATAGAAAGACAAGACGGCAATGATAACGCCGATCCACTGGTACATGTTCAAGCGCTCGCCGAACAGTATCAGGCCACCCAGCAATACTATGATGGGGCGTGTTGCGTTTATGGGACCGAACAGGGTGATAGGCAGGTGCTTCATGCCAAAGTAGCCGAAAATCCATGAGCCCAGCACGATGGCGGCCTTGAGGATGAGCATGCGATGTAGTTCCCAACCTGCCACGGGAACATAGAAAATGCTGCCGTCCAGCACGCCTGTCTTGGCTGACAGGAGTGTGAACGGCAGCATGATAAGTGAGCAGAACAGCGTGTGGAGCCAGAGAACCGGTATTACGGCGTTCTCTTTGAGGGATTGTTTCTTCGCTACGTCATACAGTCCCAGAAACAGGGCCGAAAACAACGCGAATCCCAACCACATATACGTTCTCTGCTATTTAGAAGTTGTAACTAAGACCTATACCGACCATCTCCTTGAACTGGACTTTTGCTCCGTGTGTAATGGTTTTACCATTTGCATCGGTCTCAAAAGTCTTGATGTCATCATCATACTTGAGGGTTGACTGGAATGTCAGTGTGAGCAGTTTGGTCAGGTTGTAGCCTATAAGCATGTCCCAGTTTACGTCAATGTTACCGAATGTATCATCATAGGCGGTAAACAGGTCAAGCACGGACTTGATGGTGAGCCTGTCCTCAAGCAGCTTGTAGTTGGCGTTTATCTTGAGGTATGAACCCAGCTGCGGCTTGACGTATTTGTTAGCGTCAATGCCATAACGTACGGCAAAAGCGCTGTCAGCCACCATCGTGAGCTTGCCTGCCACGGGTGAGTAGTAAATGGCTATGTTGTCATTCGGCTTGTAGTCAAGACCGACTGATACATTCAGATATGCCGGAGTGAACCCCTTTGATGTGAGCTCCTTGTCGTTATCGGTATATTTATATCCGTAAAAGAGCTGTGACTTGAAGTCCAGCAGAGCGGCATAGTAGAGCTTGTCAGTTATCTGATGACCCAGTTTTGATGCAAAATCAATGTTGTCCAGATTCTTGCGCCAACCATTGTTGTCAGTGTAGTTCTGGCCATAGTTGATTTTGAGATCATTGGTCCAGGAAAGTTTGTCTTTCTTATAGTTGAGCGAGGCGTTCAGATAAACATTGTCAGCAATAGTGTTCTCTCCACCTTCACTCCAGTTGGTAAACGATGTCTGTGAAAACGTTATACCGGTCAGACCGTTATGGTTCCAACCCTCTTCTTCCTGAGCACACAGACTCAGAGGCAGCATAGCCGCCAGAATTAATACAGTCTTTTTCATTTGCGTTTGATGGCGTATCCGATGAGGTAGCATATAATAGCAACTATCATTCCGTTGATGGAAGCAATACCCCATTTCAACAGGTTTGCAACCACAGCTCCCAGAACAACTCCTATAACTGATGCCCAGTTGACTACATTAATCTGGACATCATCTGATTGATATTCATTGCGGTTCAGGATGTAACTTATAATCAGGATGGCACCGATGGGGGGCAGTGTGCAGTTGAGCACATTCAACCAATTAACGAAATTGTTGTAAAGCCATACGGCTGCAACAGTACCGATAAGACCGGCGATGAGCACCATTGTCTTTTTGGACCATCCGAATATGTTTGACAGACCCAGACCGGATGAATAGAGGGCATTGTCATTGGTGGTCCAGATATTGAGACCCAATACCAATACGGCCATCCAGAACAGGCCAAGTTGCAACATTACACCAAATATATCATTGTTCAATCTGGTATCCGTAACGAATACGCTTGATGAAGCGCCAAAGAAGAACATCAGGGAGTTGCCCAGGAAGAAGGCTATCACGGTTACGATGCAACCCACTTTCGCGCTCTTGGAGAAACGTGCAAAGTTAGGTGTCGCGGTACCGCCTGACACGAAACTTCCTATAACCATTCCTGCTCCTGCAATAACTGTCAGTTGACCGTTATTGACTTTGGCAAACTGCTCAACAAGTGTAGCGTCTCCGCTTTGGAATGCCTTGATCATGGCAACCGTACCCAGGATACCAACCAGAGGAACAGCTACATAACTTACTATGGTAAGACTCTTTATGCCGAAATATGCGCTGGCGGTCATGAGCAAGCCGGCTATGGCCACCAGGATATAGGCCTGGAACGGCATATTTTCTTCAGTTATTTCTATGTGTAACAGTTGCTCGGCTACAGGGAGGGCAAACATAGCCAAACCAACGCCGAACCAGCCTATTTGTGTGAAACTGATCATTGCACTGGGCAGCCAGCTGCCTTTACGGCCGAAACTGCGGTGTGCCAGCATATCAAGTGTCAGTCCGGTCTTGGCGCCGATATATCCGAGTGCGCCGGTATAAGCACCAAGAATGACACCTCCTAGCAACAATGCACCGATAAAAGCTCCAAAGCTAAGGCCTGCTGCCATTTTTTGGCCGGCCCACATACTTGCTGAGAAGAAAGTGAATCCCAGCATTACCATAAACATACTTAGGTTACTCTTGCGACCGTCAGGGGTCACTCTGCTGGATGTAAAATCTACATCGGGTTTCTTGTAAGCCATATTATCAAGTATTGGTTATTAATTATTTGCTACAGTTACTTTTTGCCGTAATGTATGGTTTGAGCGCTTTCCTGAACTCTTTGAGGCGGCGGTCAGCTATCTCACGTATGGATAGATCGGCAGATTTATCCGCAAAATCCTTTTCAAGTGTATAGAGGCCGGTCATCTCATCCTGGTCCAGATTCTGATAGTGGTTCAGTTCCAGCCACTTCTTATGGCTGATGGGAGTGTGATATCCCAGCTTCTCATCCAGGAAATCCTTGAAGCTGAAGTTATCGGCTACCTCACGGATATTCTCCCAATATTCTGTTACCTCATTGTAGTGGTCCGGAATCTCGTATCGGCGTGCTCCTCCGTCATAGATAATGCACTTTTCAAAGAGGGCATCGTCATCAGACAGTACATAGCTGCGGAACTCAGGAGAAATGACGCCGTCTTTCCAGAAAAAGTCTATTTGCGGCCAGCTGATGCCGGTTACACCCTTGTCCTTGTAGGCAGAGAAGATACCCTCATAGAAGATGCAGGTAAAGCCTTCAAACTGGGGCCAATGGAAACGGAACTCTGGCACCAGCTCCTCAAACAGTTCAATGGCGCGGGTGCCTCCTATGGTAAAGAATACCACTTTCCTGATGCTACCTCCCAGACGCTTGAACTCTGCAATGATGTAACGTATGCAGCGGGCAAGTGTTTCACCCGATGCAATTATATCGCCTATCATAAGCGTGATATCCTGGGGAGCTCTTAGTTTTGTATATCGGATATCCAGACCGGTTATCTGGTTGTTGCGTATGACACGCTCGCAGGATATGAAATCCATGTTGTTTACGCGTATTCCGTTGCGGTAGCAGCACTCCTCAAGCGGATAGTTCAGCCCGCCACGCAGAATGGTCATGATATCTGCCTCATCGCCAACGGCGTTCTGCTGCTTGAGCCAGCCCAGCATATCACCGGTGGCTCCGCACATGGCCAGATAAGAATCATATCCGATCACCTCAGGTGAGGCGAGCAGATGACGTGTACCTTCATTGCTGATGATGTAATAACGGTTGCTGAAACTGCCTCCGTCCAACTTGTAGATTTGAGTCCCTCTATACGCTCCTGCGGGTTGCAGAAAGGTTTTTTCCAGATAAGGCTGCATAGTGATGCTATACTTTATTCTGGAATTCAAAGGTACTTATATTATGTGTGCGAGCAGATGGGTAAAACAAGAAGTTATCAACAATTTTCACACACTCATGTGTCCTTTCAGTTTCCATTTGAAGTATCCGTAAACCGATGCACCCAGATAGAAACTGTATAGCAGGATAGTGGTAAGATGCAGTCCTCTGCGGCAATAGATATAGATGGATATGGCATTTACAAGGAACCATATTCCCCATACTTCAATAATCTTCTGGGCAAGAACCCATGTGCCTATTATGTTGAGCATGGTTGTCAGGGCGTCAAGTGCCGGAACGGGTGAATCAGTGAGGAAACGGAGTATGCAGAATATGGCGGTCCAGATGGCTGCCGATACTCCCAGGACAGCCAGAAACTCTCCGGCACGGAAATGACGGTAGGTGATATCATGCGATGCGCGTTTACGGTCACCATGGAGCCATTTTATAAAACCGTAAATGCACATGCAGATATTGAAGCAGCTGAATCCCATATCGGCATATATCTTGCTGTGGAAATAGACGCTGGCGTAGATCATTGAGCACATGGCGCTTATTATCCACATGAGTGGTTTCTGGTGGAACTCAAGCCACAGATAAATGAAACTCAGTACAAGCCCCACTGTCTGGATGATGTCCCAGAAATCCATGCCGGTAAACTGCCCGGCTATATATGACCAGATATCGGATAACATTGTCTTTTAGAATTTAAGGGTTATGTGTCCCAATGCGCTGAAGGGAGCGGCCGGAATGAAACCTATCTGATAGTAGCGGTTGTCAGGTGTAAAGCCGTCTTTTTCATCAACTGCTGAGTATACCCAGCCGTATGTTGCGACGCGGGCGTTCAGTACATTGTTCAGGTCTGCACCTATCACGATGCTCTTGAAAGCTTTTTTCATTGGTATTGCATATGAGAACGAGAGATCCGAGAGAGAGTATGCGGGGAGAGAACGGTTATTGTTGCCTGTGTTGTCCAGATATTGACGGCTTACATAGCCTGTATGCCATGAGGCCTTGAAATTACCAAAGTTGAAATTTATGAAACCGTTAAGCACGGCCGATGGTGAGAAGGCCAGGGGGCTTTTGCCCTCGTGTTTGATTTCACGAAGCTTGTCACCGTTACCGTCAATGTGGTAGTCCTGCATGGCCTGTTCTCTTTTTGGATCACCCTCCTTGAACTTGTCACGCCAGTCTTCAATAACCTCGTTGAAGTCTTTCACATAGTTCCGGCTGAGTGCTGCATTGCCTTCAAACTCCAACCATGAAAGGGGTCTTACGGCAGCAGTCAGTTCTATGCCTGTGCGGTATGAGTCTTTAAGGTTGGTGGTAAGGTTCTCGCCTATGTCACTCTTCATGCCGGTCTGCACGAACTGGTCCTTGTAATCCATGTAGTAGAAGTTGACTCCGGCGTTCCAAATGCGGCCTGTGAAGCTATAGCCAGCCTCATAGTCAATCATATGCTCGGGGTTGGGAGCAGGATAGTTGCCGTTGTCGGTAAAATTGTTGCGCTCCGGCTCACGGCCTGCGGTGGCAACCAGGGCATGGAAGCGGCTATTGCCGATGGTATATGTCAAACCAGCCTTGGCGTTCAGGAAATTATACTTTTTGTCAATGTCAAGCATGTGGTTTGAGTAGGTGCCGTCACCGTTATCAATGAACTTGTCATTGTAGCCGTCAGTCTTGTAATTAACGTGGCGGAACTGGATGTCAGCAAATGCATGCAGTCCGTCGGTGATGTCGTAACCGGCCTTGATGTATGCGCTGGCATCGGTCTTGGTGGCATCGGAATCATAGTATCTGTAATCTCCGGTGGTAAATCTGGCATCGCTTAAAAGAAGGGCTTCGATACTGGTATATGTAAGATAGCCGAAGTGATTGCCCGTGAACTGTTGAAATGACACACCGCTGCGCAAATCCAGACGTCCGGAATTGTATGTAGTGTTCCAGATTGCACCATAGGTGTTCTGCTCAAGGCCTTTTTTGCGTATAAAATCACCCCTTTCAATAGGATTCCCATCGGAATCGACTAAACCATAGAGTCCGAACTTCTTGAGTTTGTTATTGGGACGGAACTCCTCATAGTATCCGTAACCGTATGTATAGTGGGCAGTGAGTGATGTGGTGAATGCTTCATTCACGTTCCAAGCCAGTGTCAGGATATTGTGGTCCTGCCAGAAGTTATCGGTTGTGCGGTCCCAGTATGAACCGTCTGTAAGCTGGTAACGGCGGGTCACGTAATTGCCGTCAGCATCCTTAACAAAAACCCAGTTGTCAGCATCATAGTCAAGATACTCGTAGAGGCTGTTGTACTGGCCCAGACCTGCTTGATATATATCAATGTACTCCTTGATGCCTGTATTGCCCAGGTACATTCCGTCCATAAGACTTGAATCATCATTTCCGGCGGTTATACCATTCCATGCCTGGCCGGTGTTCTCAAAATTGCCTATGTTACGGTAACGGATCATGAAGTTGTCACCTGGGGTCCAAAGAAGGCCTCCGTAGTAACTTCCGGCTTTGCCCTGGGTTCCATGCATGAATCCGTCGGTCTGAGTCATATGGTATGCACCGTCTATAATAATGCTGTTCAGAATTGTTCCTGTTGAGAATGAACCGCCCAGGCGCAGGGTGTTGAATGAGCCGTATGACGCGGTCAGCTCGGCGCTTTTCTCCGGGTTGGGCAGCTTGCTTGTCAGGGCAACCGAGCCTCCGAACGCGCCGTCACCTACTGTTGATGTGCCAAGGCCGCGCTGAATCTGTGCGCTGCCAAGCAGGGATGCGTAACTGTTCATATTGGCCCAAAATACGCACTGATCCTCAGGTGAGTTGAGTGCAACGCCGTCAAGTGTTACGTTGATACGTGAATCGGCCGCACCGCGTATGCGCATGTATGTGGTTCCGATGCCCGTACCGTTGTCACTCCAGGAGATTACGCCCGGGGTGCGTGAAAACAGGTATGGCAGTTCGCGGCCGTTCTTGGAATAACTGTCCAGGTCGCTACGATCAATGTTTGTTACTGCAAACGGTTCGTTTTCATGGGCACGAACACCGTCTATTACAACTTCATTAAGCTGCTCCAGACGCAGGGAATCGGCGTCGGACACAAGGTTTTCAACACTGGCCTTTGCTGCAAGGCCTGTCAACAGGGTTAAGGACAAAAAAAATACCTTCTTCATATAGATTTAATTAATTAATCCAAATGAAAAAGGGTACACCAGTCTTTTTGAAATCCAATCCCTCCGCCGGCACTGTCCGGATCAGGTTCATAGGGTATAATCTCAGCCCCCGCGGGGCACCCCCTTTCATTCAGGGCACAAAGATAGTGGATTTTTTTTTGAGCAAAATGTTGATAAATGTGAAAAGTTCCTTTATATTTGTGGAAATACCAAATAGAAATAATATGAAGCTATCAAACAAGTTTGTCATTACTATTAACAGAGAGATTGGTTCAGGCGGAAAGACTGTGGCTAAGAAACTGGCCGAGAAGTTAGGTGTGCCTTATTATGATAAGGCTCATTTACAGTCACTTGAGGACAGGGAAGGCGTGAACGCTGATAAAATAGAGCATCTTAAGGAAAAGAAACGTACATGGTGGCCGGATCTGAAAAAGATCGTTGAGCTGGACGGCGGTTTTGCAGTCTCCATTTATGATAACCTGCCTAACTATCCTGTCAAGGAGAAAAATGATACGGATGAGAAGTTCAGGACCGAGCAGGAGATACTTAAAGGTATAGTCGATGCCGAGTCATGCGTGGTTGCAGGACGCTGCAGCTTTGTTACATTCAAGGACCATCCCAATCATCTTAACGTATGGATCCAGTCTCCTATGGAGTATCGTGTGGAGAGAGTAATGAAAAAGAAGGGAATAGCCTCAAAGGAGGAAGCCGAGAAATTCATTAAGGAGGTTGACAAGCTGTGTGAGGACTACGCAGTGCGCCATACCGGTGCAAGCCGTTATAATACTCGCAACTACGACCTTGTTATTTCCATGGAGGGAAAGACTGAGGAAGAAGCCGTAGATATTATTCTCAAGCATATCGGATAAAAGCACTACCTTTGTGGTGCTATGAAAGATTATCTGTTTACAACTGAACTTGAGACCCGTGATTACGAATGTGATCTGCAGGGTGTAGTCAATAACGCAAATTATCAGCACTATCTGGAATATACCCGTCACAAGTGGCTCCAAAGTCGTGGTCAATCATTCCAGCAGTGGCACAACGAGGGCATTGACGTAATGCTCTCCGAGATAAATATCAAATACAAAACTCCTCTTCACGGGCAGGAGGAGTTTGTTTCATGTCTTAACCTGCGCCGCGAGGGTGCACGTTTCATCTTTGATCAGGATATCTACCGCAAGGCCGATATGAAATTATGCATCAACGCTACGGTTACGGTTGTAAGCGTGGTGAACGGCCGTATAAGCAAGGGTGATGAAGTGGCTCAGTTGCTGGGCTTCTGATTAATCAGTGATTCTACAAGTGTTGTAAGGCCTGCGGCATCATCGGCCTCAGGTATAAGCCAGTTGTTTCTGTAAATCATGCGTGGTACAGCAGAGTGTCCGCCGGATGACGTGCGTGAGAATATCTGCAGAACGGTCTGCATGTAACTCTCTATCCATGGGTCTTTCATGGCCGATTCCAGTCTCTCGGCTCCAATGAGGTTTGATGCATACGCTGTAGCATCCTCCACTCCCGGTGGATTCCATCCTTTTGAAGGGTCTCCCCAGTACCACTCTTCATAGCTGGAGTAGGCTATCGGATCGGTGCGCCATAAGGCTAGTCCTATGTGGAGCAGCTGGCAGGAGCCTGTAAAGCGGTCGGTGTTACCCTGCGGTATGAGCGGGTTGCATTGACGGCTTAGTGAGATGGGGCAGAGCATGAATGCCACCTTGCCCTGTAAGCGGTCAACCACATCGGGCAGCATGCCATGTACCTCACGGCAATGGGAGCATTGCCAGTCAAAGAGCAGGGATATTACGTGCGGGGCATCGGGATCACCTGTCACAGGCAGTTCCTGAGCGCAGAGTTCAGGCAGAGGTTCCTGGGTAAATCCGCGCTCGGCAAGCGTGAGCGGGGTGGTGGTGAACTGGACTATAGCCAGTGCTACAGCCATTATCAAGCCAAGACTTATGTTTAGTATTGTGTGTCCAGCCTTTTGCCTAATGCACCAGATTACGGTTAGAACTGATAATATCAATCCCAGAATGTGGGCTGTCATGCAGTAGGGGCAAAAGGCCTTTATCATATGGCTCTGCAGCCAGATGAACCACAGCGCACTGCCTGCTACAGCACCGGATAGAACCTGCAGTATGCGGCACAGGAAACGTTTCAGTTCTGGGTCGGCATTACGGTTATAAAGAGTTATGCATATCAGATATGCAATCCATACTCCTACAGCAAGAGCACTGACAGGAACTATACCAAACAGGAAAGACCATTTGCTGCCCAGGACCGCGTTGCAACTTGTACCCTGGCTGCAGCCTATAAGACCGTGTCCTGAAATGGAGTGGATACACAGAACTACGGATAAAAGAAGGACAATGGCAGCCAGCGCCACCATTGTCTTTCTCATTGTCCCGGTATCCTTACTCATCAGGATTACTGGATGTTAGGCTTGCCAGGTGTTGCCACTGATGCGGTGAATGCGTCACCTGCACCGTGGTCCTTGGTTACAGGAGCACCTAGTGTAATTCCGGTTCCGGTAAGATACTCACCGCTTGCAACATCGGCTTTGAGGCCCTCGGTAAGTGTTATCTTGTCCGGTTCAACCGGCTGCTGCTGACCACCACGGCCGCCGAATCCTCCAAATCCGCCGAATCCGAATCCGCGGCGCGGAACAGCCTGGATAGAGGCTATGGTATAGGTCTCAGAACCTATGTTGATGAGCTGGCCTACCTGGAATGCCTGTGAACTGGCTACGGCTATGGTGCTGCTGCCCTTGGCTGCATCGGCTGACACGGTTGTTGAGCCGGCTGTGCCTATCACGGCAATCTTAACCTTTTCAAGACTTCCGGCAGAGCCAAGATACATGGTCTGGCCTATGGAGAGGTTTTGGATTGAAGCGACCTTGATGTTATTCTGGCCCGCTTTGACAGGTGCCGATATTGTCATGGACTGTCCAGCATGGAAATCCAGCTTGTTGTCATCAGTGTCATAACCGTCAGGATAGCGTCCGGAACTGAGGTCAGGACCTGCAGCAGAACCTGTTGCAGGAGCAGCTCCGAATCCAAATCCGAATCCTCCGCGTCCGGTCTGTGGCACTGATGCGTATGCGCCCTCAGCGCCTGCACCTGAATCACCGTGATAACCTTCACTGAGCCACGGGTCAACCACACCGCCGTAGTTCACGGCATCCACTATCAGTCCCTTGCCGTTGCGCAGGGTCATATTGCCTCTTGAAGCATCAAGTGTCGGGCCTCCAAAGAGTAGGTCTGCCTCAACGCAGCCATGATAGCCGGCATTCTCAACCTGGGCATCCAGAACCACACTGTTGATGGCGTGCTTTTTGGAGAGCGCCTTGTCAAGTTCAATAGCATAAATGAGAGGCAGAACGGGCTCATTACTTGAGTGGTCAAACTTGGTGGCCGGTTCAAATGTGATACCTGTTCCGTTCACAGCGAACGGCATATTGGCTGAGTGGTCAAATTTGAGAGGCTCCTCAAGTTCCAGTCCTGTGCCGGGATTATCGTTGGGGCCTAACGGACCGTTGTTGCTGCCGCGTGATGACTGCGTACCTACAGATTTTACGGTAACCCATTCAATTCCGTGACCTTCACTGTCTATGTCCAGACGGATCTTATCGCCTGCTGTGATGTTCTGAGTGCTGGTAACCTTAATGTTGGTATCGCCCTTCTTGGCATCGACTGCCAGCCAGGCTTGAGTTCCGGGTTTGCCTACCTTGGTAATGGTCACAACCTCATATTTCTCAAGTGAGTTAGAGACAGCGGGATAGGTTGAACCGTAACCTATAGCCATCTTCTGACCCTCCACAAAACCGTTTGTGCTGGTTACGGGGATGTTGTTTGAACCGGCAGGTATTGTAATGACCGGTCCCTCGGGTAGGGGCTGCCATACTGTGGTGGGAGCACCGGCAGGACCTGCACCGCGGAATCCGCCGAATCCCTGAGGCTGCTGCTGTTGCTGCTGTGCCTGGGGCTGGATGACAGCCTTTACGGTACGTTTTTCAGCATCGCGGCCTGTTCCTATGGTAATCTCATGGCCGGTCTCGATGCCGGTAACGTTGCGTACATAGATTACGTTGTCACCCTTGGCGGCATCAACGGAGAGTCCTGAGTTACTGATGCCAAGCAGATAGAAAGTCTTGGGAGCAAGCTTGGTGCCTGACGGAATATCTATTGATGAGAAGTATGGCAGGTTGACTGCGTGGTGTGTCAGTGACCATCCGGAGATGTCAACGGGGTTCTCGCCGGCATTGTAAAGCTCTATGAATGAGTTGGTCTGGTTGCCGCTGCCGTCAGCAATGCGGAACTCGTTTATCTTGACGGGCTCTACGTTGCGAACCTTCTCTGCTGATGTCAGCTGGATCTTGTTTCTGTTCCAACGTGCCCAGGCTGTCAGATCACCGTTGAACTGTTTCTTGCCTGATGTCACAGCAAACTGTACAACCACAGTCTGGCCGGGCTCTACGGTATAACCTATCTTACGGGTCTTGCTGTTGGTGCCTTCTGCTACGCTCTTCCAGCGTTTGGGAGTGAGCACACGCAACTCAAGGTCCTCAATGGGTTTACCTGTGGTGTTGGTGAACGTTACGGTTACATTCTGTGTGGTCTTGGGCGCGAATGTCTGCAACAGGTTGGGCTTGTCAATCTTGTTTGATGCACTGATGCTGAGCATTGACACGTCATAACCAGCGGCAACGATGTTGGCCTGCACGGCCTGGTTGGTCTCAATTGTGGGGAATGTACCCGGAGCGGTCATGGCGCCTTCATAGAATGTGCCCGATGAACCGTTGGAGTTGTCACCGCCGTTACCCAGCAGGATGGCACCCTGTTTGCGCATGGGGTCATAGCTGCTGCGTGGGTTCTGGATTCGGCCTCCGTCATACATAATCTGCAGGTTTCCGCCCTGAGCATTACCGCCCATGGAGCGCCAGTGGTGAGGCTCACCGTCGGCGGTTGCGGTTACAAAGCGCCAGCTTATGCTGGGCAGGTCTGCGCAGTACTTATCATTGGGATCAGGATTGACGCAACCCACCAGGTTGTTCTCCTGGTCGGTCATGATCCATGGGCCGGGAGCCTGTCCGTGATACCATGAGGGCTGGTTGCCGTAGTATGTGGTCTCCATTGTGCCGTCACCGTCATCGCGGCTGTCGGTCTCGGCATTACCGTAGTCAAAGCAGCAGCCGGTATTGTAATGGTGTCCGTTAATGACCCAGTACTGACCTTCAGCCTGGTCATCGACAGCGGTGCCGTGAGCATCGTTCCAGCGCAGGCCCATACCAGCGGTAATGAAGATACCGTACACCTTATGGCCCATTATTGTTACGGGAGCCCAGTCAGCCATAGGGACGTTGTTGAATCCGCCCATAGCCTGGCCGCTGAATCCTCCGCGTGGAGCCTGTACCAGATGGTTTTCCTTACCTGACTGGTCATAGAGGATGGTTATCCAGCAGTAGGTGTCCTTGCAGAAACGGTCCTGTGCGGCGGCATCGGCGTAACCGCCGGGATCACCGGCTGACGGTTGAACAATACCTATGTCAAGCGTCTTGCCGTCAGACTGACGCATAACCTGGTAGAGCGGGCCGTCATAATTCTTGTATAGGGCGCGAGTTGTTGAATGTGCTGCCACGCATGGAGCACTGCCTTTGGCATAAACATCGCAAGGTCCTTCCGGACGCTCGGGAATCCTGGAATCACCGGCTGCAATGGCAACCGTAGCAATAATTGCCGGAGCGCACAAGGCACCGACCAGAATGAGTAAAATCCTTGATTTCTTCATATTAGGTTAGTCTAAATCTGCTTTTCCGCAAATATAACAAATAGTTTGATACTTCCTGTGTTATTCCACAGGTTTGGATGGTTGCATATCCCAGCCGGTTATTGTGGAGAAATAGGGTATAAGGGCATAGGCCAGTTTGATATGGGCTTTCTCATTGGGATGCCAGTCGGCTCCAAGTTCCAGGTCATTGTCAAGATGCACTGCCTGGAACATTCCGTCATAATAGACATTCTTGTATCCGCACTCCTCAACGCATTCACGCACAAAGTCAAACAGCAGTTTGTCTACCTTGGTTGATACGCACAGAATGGGGTGGTCCTCACCATAGTAATCCTTGATGGACTTGAGCAGGCGTTTGTAGTTACGTTTGAACGGGTCGCGCATGGGTTGGCGCTCAGTTGAGAAATCGTTTTGCCCAAGATAGATCATTGTAATGTCCGGTTTCAGGTTTCCGGGTTCCCATTTGGGCTGGCGTGTATTGTCGAATGTACACCCGTAGCGGTCAGGCATATACCAGCGTGCGTTCTTGTCACGGTCATCATAGTTGCGGCTTATGCCTTGGCCGGAGTGTGATACGGTTATGAAATCAGCATCAAAATAGCGTGCCAGCAGCGCACAGTAGGTTTTTGAGGTGTTCTGTGTTTCAGGGGTGTAGCGGTTCCTGGATATGCTGTTCTCTATTCCGTAGCCGCAGGTGTATGAGTCACCAACAAATTCAATGAGACGTTCCTTTACGGGTGCTGCCTGCTGCAGGTCCTTGGCCACGGTGAAGTTGTGGAATGTGGTCTTTCCCTGGTCAGCTTCTGTACGTTTCTGAATTATCACAGTGTGGCCGGTTTGTTTCTTGCCTTTCTTGAAATCAGCAGCACTTACTATTGTGAGCAGCGTATCCTTTGAATTGATGCACAGAACCTTATCAGCCTCAGCGCTCATATCGCGGTCAATCCATATGTTGAAATAATCCTTACCTGTATCCGATGCGCGCACGGCCAGATAATCGCCTTGGAAAGATATCTTGGCGTATGTTGCACTCCAGTCAAAACTCACGTCATCACCTTCAGCCAGTGTGCGGCCTACGTACGTGATACGGTTGTCGGATGCGGGTACAGTAACTGCAGGAAAAGCGGAGGTGGCAATGAATGCTGCCAAGACGGTAATTAATACTCTTTTCATAAAGCAAATGGGATTATTAACAGCGAATAAAATCAATCAAAGTAGCGAAGTGAACTCAGAGAGTGAACTTATTGTGTAATCTGGAAAAATTGAATCTGACGGCTCCACATTTCTTATGTTGAACCAGATGGTGTGCAGACCGTAGGTTCTGCCTCCGCTGATATCGGCATTGAGGGAATCGCCTATTATTACGGCCTGTCCGGGAGTTGTTCCGGGTAGTTGTGAGAAACAATAATCAAAGTACTCACGTGAAGGTTTTATGAAACCTATGTCCAGCGAGCCGAATACACCGTCAACGTACTGCATCAGTCCGGCTTTGCGCAAGCGGGTGGTTTGCTGCAGGTTGGAGGCGTTGCTAACCACATAAACCTTATATCGGGAATGGAGATACTCCATTGCCTCATGAGCACCCGCAACGGGAACATGCGTTTCGCGCAGTCCTGCAACGAAATCATCCTCAAAAGCGGGACCATCGGCTTCAATGCCCAAGTCTTTAAAAATGCCGGCCCAACGGGTTCGATGCAACTCTTCGACCGTAAGCAGGCCGTCTTCAATGCGTTTCCAGAGGATAACGTTTCGGTTCAGGAAAAACTCAAACAGGCCATCGGAGTAGGTAACGCCGTTCTTTTGGCAGCAAGAACGTACGTCCTCACGGGCACACTCCTTGAAGTCCAGGAGCGTGTCATCAACGTCCATGAAGATGGTGGTTATATCTTCTTTGCTGAACATCAGACTGCGGTGATGCGGTATGTAAATGCGGTACTCTTGCCAGGTTCCAGCTTGTTGATATAGTCGCGACCCTCTATGCTGCCCTCATAGCCGTGACAGTCACAGCGACCCATCCAGGGCTCGATGCATACAAACGGTGCGTTCTTTCCGGGAGGTGACCAGAGGCCCCAAACGGGTGCATCCTCTGTCTCAAGCGCAATGTACGGCGTGCAATCCTTGTCGTACAAGATCACCTGGTCAATCTGATGCTCCTCAAGCACCAGGGCATCAGCGGCAAACAGTCCGGGGGTGATGGGCAACATTGCATCAGAGTCCAGTTCTATCATTCCGGCGTTGTCGCTGCGGTATCCTTCAGGTGTAAGCTGTCCTATGATGAGACGGCTCACCGGCTCCTCAGCCTGAATGAGACGGAAATATCCGTGTATGAAATCATTCTTGTCAAAATCGCGGTAATTGAATCCCGGATGCGCACCTATCTGGAAATACATGGTCTCGCTGCCTGGGTTCTTGATGCGCCACTCTACCACAAGAGTGTTCTCTTCAAGCCGGTACGTTGCCTCTATACGGAACTTGTAGGGGTAGACTTTGAGAGTATCGTCATTTGACTCCAGCGCCAGAACCACACTGTCGGAATCCTGACAGAGCGCGGTGAAGTTCAGGTCACGCGCAAATCCGTGCTGCGACAGACGGTAAATCTTATCGCCCACACGGTACTCACTGTTCCAAACCTTGCCCACAATGGGGAAAAGCATGGGCGCATGACGGCCCCAGTAATCCTTATCGGCAGTCCAGATGAGTTCCTCTTCACTGCCCTGCTTCTTGAGGCTGGTTAGCTCAGCGCCGTGGAGATCAATCGTGGCGCATATCTTATCGTTCTGTATAATCATAGGTAATGTACTGTTTCATCCAGAGGTTTGCGTTTCTCATGCCTGTCAGAGGGTACGCCCTGGGCTGATGCGTATCCTATAGGCATCAGGGCGGCAATTTTAATGTTGTCCGGAATATTGAAAAGCTCACGTGTCTTCTTGAAATCGAAACTGCACACCCAGCATGAGCCAATGCCCAGTTCCTGCGCCTGTAGCATCATCTGGGTAAGAACTATGCTGGCATCCATCTCGCCTGCGGAATGGCCGTCCTCCTCATGCTTATGGTTTTTCCAGCAGATGTTTTCATCCCAGCACACCAGCAGCGCCTGCGGAGCGCCGAACATATACGGTGTCACACTGGCCATCTTGCTCACTGCTTCCGGACTCTGCAACACATATATCACCTGCGGCTGGAAATTTACGGCTGTGGGGGCCACACGTCCTGCCTCAAGAATCTTTTGCAGTTTCTCGGGCTCTATCTTGCGGTCTGTAAACGAGCGTACAGAGTAGCGCTCCTTACATAATTCTAGAAATTCTGTCATAGTCATAAGTTTTTGATAAAATGATACAAAAGGGGTCTGTCCCCAATTGTATCATTTTATACCGTTTTTGCTGCTGAATGTAACGCGAACGCCCCTGTCCTCAATCATCATGTCGTTACCACCGTTGTTGCCGTCACTCTTTATGCCCTGACGCTTGCCGTCAAGCACCTCCTGGCACATCTCCTTAAGGTCTGATACACGCTTGGGACTCTCCAGGTTGTCGCCGCTGTAATGTCCGGGGAACAGGAACTTGATATCGTTATCCTTGATATACTTCTCAACCTTTGTGGCCGATGCTACAACGTTTGAAAGATAGGTGAAAACCAGAAGGTTGGTGGATCCGAAAGCGTCGCCGCTGAATCCGTAATGGTTTGCCTTATCAAAAAAAGTGACACTGCCCGATGTATGTCCGGGCGTGAACATAACCTCCAGTTGGCGGCCTCCCAGGTCAATGATCTGACCGTCAGTCAGGTGCTTGATCTCACCTTTGTAGCGGCGTACGTTACCCTTGAACATCTGTTCATCGGCAGGAGCTACCCAGACTTCGGGGAACGGGCCGGCACCGCCTACGTGGTCGCCGTGTCCGTGTGTGAGCATCAGGGTTACGGGCTTTGAAGTTATTCCGGCAACGATCTTGTCCAGACCGGGAATGTTTGTGCCTGCATCCAGAAGCACGGCACGGTCATTGCCCTCAACCAGATAGAGAGACTCGTTATATACACGGTGGCCGTTACCTATCCAGGTGTGCTCGTCAAGCTGGCGGAACACCACCTCATCATCCTCATAAACCACCTTGCCGCGCAAGTCACGGCTGTTCACATCACTCTCCTGCGCTAAAAGGGGACTGACCCCAATTGCACATGCAAAGAAAGCGATTGTCAGATATTTCTTCATTCCTTGCATAGTTCACTGTAATAATTGTAGAAATCACTCCATTTATAATAAGGATACATATCAGTATCAAGCGGCAGGCTTGCCTCATATCCGTTCTGTAGGCATTTGACCAATATCTCGGGGTTCTTCTTGCTCTTGTAGAATATGAACTGCAGGTTGGCGGCCTTGCCTATCTGGAAGTCCTGGAAATAGTACTTGAGCTGATTGGGATCAGTCACACCCTCCTTGGGCATGTTTATTCCCATAAGAATATTGAGCGGTCCCAGGTTGGTGTCATGTCCGAAACGCAGGGATGCTATGTCATTACACTTGCCGTCTATAACCAGTTTGGCCTGCTCAAGGATGTCGGCCACAATGGGTTTCATTACGTTTATGTCCCTGTACCAGTTGCGGTATGAGTTAAGGTTGCTTCTTTCCCAGCCCGCGGTCAGTTCTTCAGGTTTAAAAAGGTCTACCAGAAGCTCTTCATGACTGATGCTGGGAAGTGAAGTATACAGGTTCTTGAGATTGCTGTAGATGCGGCGTGAGCTGCGCGATAGCCCCTCTGTGCTGTCGAACAAGCGTGCCACAATCTCATCGTTCGATGCAACCTGCTGCGTAGCGGGGGTGAAACCGCTCATATCCATCTCCAGGCGGGCGCGTTCAACTTTTTGGCGGTATGGATTCTCGTCAGCATCGGGCTTTACACCATGAAGGGTTGATCTGGATGCCTGCTCGTAGATATCAATCTTGGGATTGCACTGCACTAAGGCCTGGCAGAAGGCGCTCATGCTGATAATGCATCGGCCTGTAGTGGATGAAATGGCACGTACGGTGCCGCCCTTTTTGAACACCTCCGGGAAGCTCTCATACATCTTGCGGGCAATGGCCTGGTGCTGGTCCCAGCCTACACGGGTCAGTTCGCCCATGCCGGCCATGAACTCAGGATAGAGAGCCTTGTACTGCTCATAGAACTTTTCTCCCTCAGCGTTGAGCAGATGCTTATCATGGGCTTCTGTCATTATTGTGTCAAGCTCCAGATATAGTGAATTTGTCCAATAGTAACGTGAACCGTGACGGGCGTAATGGCTGATGTAGAACGGCTTGTATCCCTTGGGGGATTTGGTAAGTGCCGGCGCATCAAAAGTGTAAGGATAATCAGTTCCATATGCTTTCTGAGGATTGGCTTTAACCTCTTCCAATACGTTCATGCGCTGGGAGTATGAGGGTGCGTACAATGTTATCAGTACCAATAATAAGGCAACTCTTCTCATCTTTAATTGTTTTGGTTAATAATCATTTCTACAAAGATAAGGTACAAAACTTTAACTTTCCGCCATTATTTGACTATTATATGTGAACGCCGCGAAAAACGCAATTTGAAAGAATTTCGTCACAGAGAATTTGGTTATCAAAACAATAATTAGGGTTAACAATCAGAATCAGCGGTAAATTATGTTTGCTGCTGATTTTCTTTATGTTAACGATGTTTTCAAAATCAGCGTTTTGTTAATTGTTTTGTTAATGAAGGATAAATATTTAACTTCTCGCTTAACCTTCAGCCGTTTTTTGACTCTTAGTTACGGAAGCCGCAAGAAAACGGTTCCACAAAACAAAACAGAATAACAAAAACAAAAAAATAA
>Ga0265298_10000205_pt1 | contig 91036 bp, 81 predicted proteins | sample AusTroGonzalo_MG_3_FD_193486 | JGI IMG/M metagenome (GOLD analysis project Ga0265298, IMG submission 193486) | Bovine rumen microbial communities from tropical cattle in Woodstock, Queensland, Australia - Gonzalo_01 | ecosystem: Host-associated > Mammals > Digestive system > Stomach > Rumen ...
ATAGCGCAGCCGAAGGGGGAAAATACATGGAATTCGTGGAGTACGACTTCTCCGCAGCCTATGAGGCCGACCCTGCGGACAGCGGTCATCGGCCCGGCATCTATATCGAATTCAAGGAGCCGGAAGTGAATCCGCTGGATATGGAGAAGCGGGTCTATGACATCCTGGATGCAGCAGGGTGGAACATTATTACCAGTCCTGCGGAGGAAGTGGATTTTTATCGGGACGGTAAGATCCAGGTGGGCAAGACTGCCGGGAAGGTGATTCTTCAAACCTTCTCGCCGGCGTCCCTCGTCCGGGCCCATGCCGTTTTCCAGGGAAAACTGCCGATGTGTTTCCTGCTGTGGCCGCCTTGTCCGGAAGAGATTCCCGGCGGCGACTTGGACACGCCGGAGGGCTTCCAGGCCATCTTGGACTGGGCCAAGGCCAACGGCGCCAGCATCAGCGGACCGTCCATTTCCGGCGAGCCCAACAATTACTCGGAACTCAACAACGCTTGGCAGGCCAATCTGGTGCGCAAGGCCGGTATGCTCAACCATCCCTATTCCTTTGATTCCCTGGACCAGATGGAGGAGCAGACTTCCCGTTCCGACGGCTTCTTCACCAACCGTTCGGACCTCACGCTGCAATATCTGCTGGACCATGGGCTTCGCAACGCTTCAGCGCCCGCGTCCGTTCCGGATCCGCTGGCAACGCTTGAGCGTCTGGGCTATTGAGCCTGCTGCCAGCTCTCTTTTTTGATGATTTTGCGGAGCTCTTTGCCAAAAAGGGCTCCGTAATAGTTTATGAGGGTTTCCTGCCGGTCGGGGCCTTCCATAAAGAAAGATCCCAGACTCTCCGTATTGGCTACAAAAGTGGAAACGAAACTGGGCCGGAGCATGCCATAGAGGGCTATGCCAAAGAAATGGTACCAGGCTCCGTAGTTGTCGCCCAGAGGTTTTGAGTCGTTCCGGATGTAGGAGAGTTTCTGCTGGAGCGGGTCGAACTCCCGTTCTGCCCGGTGGGGCTGGCCGGTAAGCACATTCTCGCATGTAAGGAGTGTCATGTATAGATTTCCCCGATTTAACACATAACTCTCGGCAAACAGCTCGTGGATTTGCAGACTGTGGTCCGGATAAGACATAATACGCTCTGTGAGAGTTTCTTCCGTTCCGGTTATGCAATAGCGGGAGGTCCACCCGCAGGCCAGGCACATGAGCAGTTTGCTTCGCATGAAAACGGGGATGGGAAAGTCCTGCTGCTTTCCGGAAAACCTTCTCCACAGGCGGTGCCAGTAACCGTACAGATTATAAACTTTTGCTTCGCGGGACCAGACGTGTTCTTTCCCTATATACGGCGTGATGGCAGGATAGTTCCGGCGGATGATTTCCGCAAACTGCTCCAGCAGCCGCTCATTGTCCAGGGAATAGGTTTTCCCAATCATGAAATCGGCATCTCCGGCCTTCCGCTCCCTGTCCGACACGGCCTGGGGGAGATCCTGGTGGAAAAAGGCCGATGCCAGCTTCACAAAGGCCGTATCCAGCTTCCGGATGAGCATGGCGTCCCCCTGCGGGTCCACCAGCATCACACTGTCCTGCTGATACATCTGTGACTCATAGCTGCTCTCCAGCCAGTACTTGAACCCTTCCTGGCCCTGAACTGCCGTGCGGGAGATGCCGCAGCCGGAAAGAATCAGTGCGGTAAAAAACAGAATTACAGATAATTGCGGAGCTTTACAGGCCAAAGTGATGGGTGGTCTCGTAGTCGTTCCAGTTCCTTAATGCCAGTGTAATGGCCTTTTGGTCGTAGACGTTGCTGTACTGGGTGTCTTCCACGGTTCCGTTGTCCCACATCAGGTCTTTCCAGTGAACCAGGGCAAGGCATTCCTGGGCCTGGTTCAGGGTGAGGGTTCCGTTATGCTCCCGGAGATAGTTCCCGGCGGTCTCGTACCGCCACCAGCTCTTGCTGTGGGGGTTCCCCACGGCCGGATCCGGCTCCGTGGTGTAATATTTGGCGGAGAGCAGGTGGTTGGTAACCAGCATGCAGTTCTCTCCTTCGGCCTTTCGGACAACCATGGTCTTCCAGCCGTTCTCTTTGTCGAATTCCACCACGGCGCAGTCACCGCCGGCATCGGCCACCATATAGTGATAGCCGGAGCCCACGGCGGCATCGTGTCGTACATCCACCGTTTCCAGCAGTGCCAGCGCTTCCTCTACCGTGGCGCAGCGGTCCAGCCAAAGGCGCATGATGATGGTGGTTCCCACATCATGCTTGGGCGTGTCCTGCTGGGAGGCCTGCTTGGGAAGGGCCATGATGGAGGTGCAGAGTCCTTTCTCGTTGATGCCGTCCACCGGAGCGTAAATGGCCGCCAGGCAGCTGAGTTTGGCTCCAAGCGAGGTGGGCAGTTTCTCCAGCGAATAGCCGAAGTGGGACATGTCGCTCACGGCAATGGAGGCGTATCCCTTCTTGGGATGGGAGACGGTGACCATGGTGGGATTCTTGAAATAGTCGTAGTTGCGGCCGTACCAGAAGCCCTCTCCATCGGCCTTCTTTGCCTGGAAAGAGGTGCAGTTCATAGTTGCCAGTTCGCCGCCTTCATCGGCCACCTGGGCGCTTTTCATCTTGATGGGAATGCCTTTGCCGATACGACCGATCACATAATCCAACAGTTCGGCATTTTCGTCTATGTCGTTGGCAATTACGTCGTCCAAGTCATAGGCGGCCTTGTATTCCATCCTGTAGAGATACTTGTTCCCGTCCACGGATTCAATGGAGCGGATGCTGGCGATTTCGCCACCCCAGACGCACCAGATGGCAATGCAGAGTACGGCAAGGATGCCGATAATCCAAAGAAAAACTTTTTTCATGGCAGTAAAATATGCGCCAATTTACGAAAAAAAGGCCGTACTGCCAAAACCGTCAGTACAGCCGGCGCTTTTTACTCTGAAACCGTATCGTAGGGGGGGACGTTATTTCCAACTGATGAGTCCTTGGATTACGGCATTGGAGAAACCGGCTTCTTCCATGGCGTTGAGACCGCGGATGGTAATGCCGCCGGGGGTGGTTACCTTGTCTATTTCCTGTTCCGGATGGGTGCCGTGGGCATCCACCAGACCGGCCGCACCCTTGATGGTCTGAAGGACTGCTTCCAGCGCCTGGGCGGGATATAGGCCCAGCTGCACGCCCCCTTCCATGGAGGCCCTGGCATAGCGCAGCGCGAAGGCGGTTCCGCAGGATGCCACCATCATCCCGGCCCCCAGTTGTTTTTCGTTCACCAGTTGGGTTTTCCCCACGGTGCCGAAGAGGTCCAGGAGGCGTTTCCGGCTGGCTTCCGTGCCGATGATTTCGTGCGCGAAAGTCATGCTTTCACCAATCTCAATGGCTAGGTTGGGAATAACGGTATAGACGCCTTCCGGGGCGGCATCGGCCACCCATTCTTTCATCTGGGAGGCGGGAATGCCGGCGGCTAAAGAGAACAGCAGTTTCCCTTTCAGATGGGGAAGTAACGGTTCCAGTACCTCTTTCACCAGCCAGGGCTTTACGCCCAGGATAACGACATCGGCCCAGCTGGTCGCCTGGACGTTGTCTAAAGTGGCATTAAGGCCGATAGCTATGTATTTCTCCAAAGTCTCCCGGTGCCTGGCAGTGACGGTAATCTCCAGCCCGGGACAAAAACGGAAAAGGCCCAGTGCCGTAGCGCCGCCCATGTTTCCAGCTCCTATGATGGCAATTTTCATGACTTTTAGTGTTTGATAATCAAGCTGCAAGATAGTGATTATTTTTGAATTCCGACGGAATTATGCCGAGACGAAATGTTTATGGTGTTGAGCGAAGCGATTGGGAGGAGTGAAATCTTGCGGGATTTGCCCCCTTCGGGCCATTTCCCTCCCCTGCGGGAGCCCATCATCGAACATAGAATGGACGCCACCCCTGCGATGCAGGGATGTCATTTGCCACACAGGAGGGTGCTCAAGCAAGCTTGGCACCCTCCTGCATGTCAAACGCCACAGTCTATGACCGTGGCGTCCATTCCTTTCGTGATTCCGTCGGGATTCGAACCCGAGACCCACAGCTTAGAAGGCTGTTGCTCTATCCAGCTGAGCTACGGAACCAGCATTTCGGCGTGCAAAGATAGTGAAAAAACCGCAAACGGCAACACTTTAACGTTCCGACAGGGAAAGAAGGAGTTGCAGCTGCTGGTTAACCGCGTCGGCAAAACTGAATTCGCCTTCTTCCAGCGGCTGGGTGAAGGTTTCCACCACTACGCCGTTCTCGTGGACCAGGGACAGGGACTCAATGCCTTCGGCCATCCGGCGAAGGTCTTCCAGGGAAGGAAATACGTAGATGAAGTTCACGTCGTCCCGGGTTTGCTTCAACTCAATCACCGAACCGTCTTTCAGGGTGAAGCGCACGGCGGCATCGTATTCGAAGTGATAGGAATCCTGGGTGCCCAGCATGAAGGCCAGGTCTATGTCCTCCGTGTTGGTGTTCTTGTAGTACAGGAGGGACAGGATGATGTTGTACAGGAAGCGGTCTCCTTTGCCCACTACCGGGTTGGCGGTATTCATGATGCTGTTCAGATTGTCCGTATGGCCGGCCAGGGTGGCCTGGAGGTCAATCGTGTTATCGGCAGCTTTAAGGATGGCCTCGCAGTGCCGCTTGAGCAGGCTTCCCAGGGCGTCATCGGCAAAGTTGGCCTGAATGTAATCATCCGGATTCCAGCCTGTTACAATATCGACGGATTTTATCCCCCGGACCATTTTCTCCATATCTTCCGCTTCTACGGCATATTTGAGCCGGTTCCAGAACAGGCCGTTGTCCAACCGGCGCTTGGTGGCCGAGTCCTGGCCGATTTGTTCCAGGCGGACAATCTTTCCATTGGATAGGGTAACGGCCATTTTCACCCCCTTGGGTACTGCCGTGGCATTTTTCTGCTCCAGGTTCATATACAGTACGTACAAGGTGGAGCCGTCCGGGAAGCCCACCAGTTCCACGCGGGTCCACACCGGGACGTTGCCGGCCTCCAGCAGTTCGTAATCGGTAGATATGTGGGTCATCCCCTCCGACCGGTAGTTGGTGCGGATTTCCTGGGCCTGTAAGGAGAGCGCTGCCAGTGCGGCGACAGCCAAAACTAAGAGTTTTTTCATCCAATTCAATATTTCCATCGGCAAAGATACATTTTCTATGCCAAAAATCACTATCTTTACGGACACTAATAGCTAAACTTATGTATCAATATACCCAAGTGAAGGAAGAAGCACTCCTGAATATGGGGGTGGCAGGAATCAAACGTTATATCCTCAGCCTGGACAACCATGTGAGCATCGTGGAGGCCTTGTCGGCCTTTTGCCGGGAGAAGGAGATCTATGCCGGGAAGATAGGCGGCCTGGGTGCCGTGAACAGCGCCACATTCCGTTTCCTGGACCCTGCCACCATGAAATATGTGGACAAGACTTTTGAGGAGCAGATGGAGATAACCAACCTTACCGGCAACATTTCCTGCAAAGACGGGAAACCCTATCTGCACATCCATATCACCGCCAGCCGGCGGGACTATACCTGTATCGGCGGACATCTGCTGGATGCCCGCATCAACGGCGCCTGCGAACTGTTCGTGGAGGACTATTGCCTCACTGCCGCCGGCCGCCGGCAGGACGAAGAAACCGGTCTTAATCTGTATCAATTCTAGTTGTTATGACTTTTACTATGATTATCGAGCTGCTCATCGTATTGGCAGCGCTGTATGTGGGTTCCCGTTACGGTTCCCTGGCCCTGGGTGCCATCTCCGGCATCGGCCTGGCCATCCTGGTGTTCGGTTTCGGCCTCAAGCCCGGAACGCCTCCCACGGACGTAATATACATCATCATCGCCGCCGTTACCTGCGCGGGTACCTTGCAGGCGTCGGGCGGTATGGACTGGATGATACAGATTGCCGAAAAGATGCTCCGCAAGCATCCGGACCATATCACCTTCCTGGGACCGCTGGTAACTTTCTTCCTTACGGTGCTGGTGGGTACGGGCCATGTGGTCTATACCATCATGCCCATTATCTGCGACATCGCCCTCAAGAAAGGCATCCGTCCGGAGCGTCCCTGCGGCGTTTCGTCGGTGGCCTCCCAGGTGGGTATCACCTGCTCGCCCATCGCCGCCGCTGTGGTGGCTTTTGTAACCATCTCCAATACAAATGGTTACATGGTTAGCATCCCTCAGGTTCTCATGGTCACCATCCCGGCTTGCCTAATGGGCCTGATGTGCGCATCTCTGGCTTCCTATAAGCGGGGCAAGGATCTGGACAAGGACCCTGAATTCCTCAGGCGGAAGGCCGATCCCGAGCAGTATTCCTATATGTATGGCTCATCGGCCACCACCCTGGACAAGGTAATCACCAAAGAGGCGAAGGCCTCCGTATTCATCTTCCTGGGCGCCCTGCTGGTGATTGTGGGCTTCGCCTTCTGCCAGATGATCCATGTGGGAGAAAAGACCCTGGCCGAGAGCATCAACCTTCCCAAGATGAATATCTGCATCCAGATAATCATGCTCATGGCCGCGGCCTGCAACATCATGTTCTGCAAGGCTTCCCCCAAGAAAGCAGTGGGTGGCGCCGTGTGGCAGAGCGGTATGGTGGCCGTGGTGGCCATCTACGGAATCGCTTGGCTGGCAGATACTTACTTCGGCAACTATATGGACCAGATGAAACTCATGCTGGCCGATCTGGTTACCAATTACCCCTGGAGCATCGCCGTGGTGTTTTTCCTGGTCTCGGTGCTGATTAACAGCCAGGGTGCAGTGGTGGTGGCCATGCTTCCGCTGGCCTATGAGTTGGGTATCGCCGGCCCCGTACTGCTGGGCGTCCTTCCCAGCGTGTACGGTTATTTCTTTATCCCCAATTATCCCTCCGATATCGCCACGGTGAACTTCGACCGCTCCGGGACCACCGTTATCGGCAAGTATCTGCTCAACCATAGTTTCATGATGCCGGGCCTCATCAGCGTGATTGTGGCCACGGTGGTGGGTTATCTGATTACCAATGTGTTCTTTGCCGGCTATTTTGCCAGCTTTATCCAGTAGTTATGAAAACGAGATTTTTCCTTCCGGTCATCGCTATTTTGCTGACGGTCGTTGTTTCCTGCAAGAAAGACGCCATGTATCTCCAATTGCCGGAAACCAGCTGGAACGTGTCTAACGAAGGACAGGAAGGCTATATATGCTATCATGACGCTTCCCATGCCAGCGTGCTGCAAACCATATTGGCAAGCGGGCTCACGCAAGTAAGACATGGCTCCTATGTCTGCGACGGCCACCGGGTAGATTTCACGGCAAGTGACGGATCAAGCGTCAATCTGGTGCGCACTTTCACTCACTTGAAAAACAGCAAGAACAAAAACCTCTCCCGGGTAAAGCCGGAATCCTGGGAATCCGTGGAGGGAAGCGTATGGACAAGCCTTGCCGATAACCAGCTCCATGTGGCTTATTTCCCGGACGGGAAAAACTGTGTGGACATTTCGTACAAGAACGTTAGCCGGGAAGAGGGTGTACCCTATGGCTGGGACGTCCCATCTATGCAACCGTACAAACTGGACGACAGCCAGCTTCAGGCCGGGTCTTTTTCTTCCATCTTGTTCAAGGATTTCCTTATTGTGAATAACTGGGCGGCCAAATGTGTAAACCCTGGCCAGGCCGAAGAAAAAGGCAGCTCTGAACTGATGGGAACCGTGTGGACCTATTACAACAAAGGTTATCCGGCCGACATGCCCGCCATCATCATCTTCAATTCTCCCACCCAATTCACCCGCATTATGGCTCAGACTTCCGTAGTTTTCGAGGCCTTGACAGGCACTTATTCCATCAGCGGAAACCGGGTAAAGATGACGCTCGGAAATAAAAGCGAAAGCTGCCTTCTTTCCGAAAGCAGCTTTACCTTCTTTGAAAGGACTTACAGCCGGATGGATTATTGAGCATCGGCTTCTTCTCCCTTCTTGGCAAACATCTCTTTAACCTTGGGGAGATACTGGCGGATAAAAACTATTCCGCAGCCCAGGATAAATCCAAGGAAAGTCCAGATTATCAATGTTTTGGCTCGGCTGTTAGCGGGCTTATTGGGGACAGTAATGGGCTGAATGACCGTAAGGACGGGGGTGTCCTGCTTCACCTGCATCTTGGCCTGTTCCAGTTGTTTGGCCATATCTCCATAAATGGCGTTGGCCACATTGTATTTACTCTGGATGCGCTCCCTTTCAATTTGGGAACGGGTGGTGGCCATCTGCTGGGAACGGTCCCGGACGGTGGCTAACTGGGCTTGAAGTTTTTCTGCCTCGGCCTTGATTTCATCGTATCGGGCCTGAACATACTCCAACTGTTTCTGGGCCTTCTCCGTGCGAAAACGGGTTACTTCGTCCTGCAGGAGTTGCTGGGCCTTCTGCGCGAGTTCTGCCGTCTGGACAGGCTCGATTCCGCTGACGGACAGGGTAAGGTATCCTTCCTTTTTGTCCACCTCCAGACTCACATTGCTCCCTATATTCTTAATAAGCTCGGATTCTGCTTTGGAGAGGACGATGACCTTGGGGGCGTTCTCATCATTCCCCTCAGATGCCGGGAATGAGATTTCCGGCTGTTTTTTCTGGAGCGCTCCCAGGATTACTCTGGGAAGTCCAATCGTGTATTTGAGAATGACGTCAATAACTGTAGGTTTGGCATACTCGGTGTAATAGGTGTACGTACTGACAGCCGTACCTGCCTTTGAATAATGCAGGGGCGTGTAAAGAAGTTCCAGACGGAAAGGGACACTTTGCACGATTTGCGGATATACCAGCGGGGACAGGTCCGATCCGGTATTGGTCATCCCCATATCTACACCAGCCAGACTGGCCAGACTGGCCAGGGAGGAAGATGAACGGGAGTTCATCTGTGGTACCAGGGTGCTGGATACCGAATATCTGCGTTGCATGGTAATGGCGGCCACCAACCCCAGCACCATAAACACCGCTGTCCAGATGATGATGGTTTTCCGGCCATCCCAAAGCTGTTTGATAAGACCGATGATGTCGATGCCCTCTTCTTCTTCCACGGGCATATTGTAAGTGGGATTCTCCGCCATAACTAATTAAGTCTTTCGATGAGCAGGATCATGGAAACGATGGAAGTGAGGCTGGAGAGAGAATTGGCAGCTACGCGCTCCCAATCCACTTTCTCTTTGGGTTTTTCGGCCTTTTCCCTGCGCTCCTGGTCCATCCTGAGGGTGATGACACTGCCAGGTTCCACCTTGGGATAGAAACGCATCCAGAGGAAGCGTTTGGTGCTTTCCGACTCTCCGTTGGGTTTCGTGACGGTGACGCTGTTGCGGTCGGCATATTTGGCAAAACCGCCAGCGTTATGTTTGATGTACCATTTGGCGCTGTGGCGGCCTTTGTAAATTACGTTCTTTTGGGAGGCGGAGAGATCATCCGGTACATACTGGGCCATACGGGTGCCGGTTTCGCGAATGACGATAGTGTTTTCTTCCCGTACAATGTTGATGACGTCATCGTCCATGAGAATGGGATCATACCTGTTATCCCCCTTGTGACTGCGGACCTGGTCCAGATTGATACCGATAGTGCCGCGTCCCTTGTAACTGCGGAACAGGCGGGCAGAGGGTTCTGCATCGTCCAGCAGGCCACCGGCCATTTTCAACACATCCGACAGCTGGGTGCGGTTGTCTTCAATAACATAGACTCCGGGGTAGCGGACGCGTCCGTTCAGCTCTACGGTACGACCCTTGGTGAAGTTGGGGGTAAGGCGCACTACCAAATGGTCGTAGGGCTGGAGCTGGAAATCGCCATTGGTGAGTTGATAGTTTTCGTCCACAGCGAGGGTAATCATGTCAAATTTCACCTCGTCCTTCTTGGAGATGTTCATGCGGAACAATTCCACACGCTCGTAGGAGGCACCTACCTCGAAACCGCCGGCCATGGTGATGAGGTCGTGGACGGTAACAGCCGGGTCAAAGGAAATACCCACGGGGTTCTTGACGGCGCCGCTGATGCGGAGTTCGCCGATATTGGAGAAAGTGCTGTTGTCGTAGATGCGAAGTTCGTCACCGGGCTGGAGGAGCTTCTCTCCGTCCTTGTCCAGCAGGACGGGGATGTATTCCATCTTGTCGGAATTGGTGAGGTCCTTGCGGAAGATGTAAGCCACGGGATAAACGCTGGGTTTGAGACCGCCGGCCAGTTCGATGGCCTGGCTGATGCTCATCCTGTCGTAGATACCGAAATTGCGGGTGAAGGGGTCGCGAACCTGCCCGCTGACGGAAATGGTGGCGATATCACGGAAATCAGCCTGTTCAAGAACATGGACAACATCACGGGCCTGGAGGGTGAAATCCGGATTTCCGTTGATGCCGGGGAAAGGAACAGTGAGTATTTCCACCGTCTCGTCCGGGCGGGTACGTTCCACCAGCACATATTCCGTCCGGGCGGTGTAGCGGGGTTTGGCATTCTCCAGGAGAACCGTCAGGCTCTGGTTCTTGTTAAAGTCGTAACGACCGCCATAGTAAACATCACCGTTGATGTTCACATAGTTCTCCATGGGCTTGTTGATTTCCTTGATACGGACTATATCCCCGTTTTCCAGTCCCACCTTCTTTCCGCCGGAAAGGATTTCGGAGAGGCTGAACTCCAGCAGGATTTTCTCACCGAACTCATAACGTTCCACCTGGATGAATTCCGGATAGGCGTCGGCCGTGATTCCGCCGGCATAGCGGATGAGATCCGCGAGGGTTTCGCCGCTGACCATTTCATAGCGCATGGGACGGTTGACGGCGCCGCTGATGGAAACGATTTTCTCCGCTACAGGAACAAAGAGCACATCATTGTTCTGTAGGTCGTAGAAAGTGCCGGCCGCATTCCCGATCATGTACTGGTACAGGTCCAGCCGTTCGGTCTTTCCGCCGCGGGACCTTTGGATGTTGCGGACGGAACCGATATGGGAGGGGCCGCCGGCAGCAGCCAGGGCGTTGAAGGCTGTATTAAGGGCACTGAGGGTGAAACCGCCCTGCACTTCCACTTCACCGTAAATGCTCACGGTGATGGTGCGGGCCGTGGTGATGGTGACGGCAATCTGGTCCTGGCGGAAGGAATAATGCTGGGCCAGCTTGTTTTTGATGACCTGGCGGCCCTGGGCCAGCGACAGGCCTTTCAGGAAAATCTTGGTGGATCCCGCAGGCTGGATGGAACCGTCCGGGGCAATGCGCTGGTGAATCTCCGTCTGGGAGGAACCGAAGATGGAAATGTGCACCTCGTCCCCGTCACCCAGAATATAGGTGTCCGGGGCCTGGGCACCGTCCGTGGTGCGGAATACATCCATGGATTTGTCAATAAACAGAGAATGGCCGTAGATGTCACGGGACCTTTCGGGGTGTTTCTCGCTTTCTTCGATGGCTTCTGCAAGGGCTTTTTCTGCAGCGGCCTCTCCCACGGTGGTGACCGGAATCTCATTGGCTGTGATTACAACGTTGTCGTTGGATATGGCACCTGAATCGGCGGAGGTGCTGGCGGCGACTGCTTCAGCCCTTTCAGCCTGCATCTGGTCCAGTATGGCAAGGACGCGGTCTTGGTAGTTGGGATACTCCGTGGGGGAGATGTGATCTACGTCAATGCCGTTTTCCAGCAGACGGGCACGGACTTCCGATTCAGTTAGGCCGCGCTTGTCCAATTCTGCGCGGGCAAGGGACATGAGGTTGGCAGACTGTGCGATAGCAACTACAGAGAGCAGGACGCACAGAAGAACCGATGCAAATTTTTTCATATAGTTTTTTGCTGATAGTTACCAATATAAATACATAGGTCTGCAAAGTTACGAAAAAAAATGTATCTTTGTGCCGCTTTCAAATTAAAACCTGAAGATTCTTTGGCCGGCTTTTTGCACAAGCCGTGTAAAAACACCCTGGAGCCATGAAAAGATTATTGTATTTTCTGTCGATGGCCGCGATAGCGGCTATGGCAGCAGCAGGATGCACCAAATACATTCCGTTCTACCCTGGTGGCGGTGATACTCCCGAGAATCCCACCCGTCCGGGCGGACAGGGGGAGCAGGGGGTGACTTTGAACGAGTGCACCAATTGGGGCATGAAGTATATCGGCCGCACCAATTATGCCGAAGATGACGGCAGTGTGTCCCGCGTAGAGGAATTCCAGTTCAACTATCCCGGAAACGCCTATTTCATTGTCCGCAGCATTACGGACCAGGACTTCAAGGACTGGTACAACAATGATGTCAAGGCCTTTCTGGAAGGAGAGGTGAGCGACGTTATTACCACGGCAAAGAACAATAACGTCTCGTTTACCGAGTACGCATTTACCAGCGCTATCAAGACCATCTATTTCGATATGCTCATCCATGGAGAGTACACCACTTATATGATTGAGATCTCCAAGGACGGCGAGATGACAGGCAATTATGCCAAGCTCCGCCACGTGGTGGAGGAAGAGGTGGCAGTGGAGAATTATCTCAAATGGATAGGCAACTGGCATGTGAGTGACGGTTACGTGGGTTACGATATAGTCATTTCCGCCTGCGAGAACAACTACCTGTACTATGTGGATGGCTGGGAGACCGGAAAGGCCGTCCAGGAGCAGATGAACATGGACCGGGACTGGATCTATGCCCGTTATCGCAATGCCGACGGCAACCTGTATTTCTATGGACAGTATCTGATGAGCTACGAAGATGAGGCCTTGGGTACTTATGTGGACCAGATGTTCGTGGGAACCTATCTTACCAGCAGTTCGGATGCCAACGGGGTAGTGGACGAGGAAGGGGCCGACTGGAACTGCGACATTGCCCACACCTCCGTAGCAGAGAATGGAAAGATTAGCATTGTTCCGGAGTCCTTCTCCTTCGACAACGGTTATGTGGCCACCTATCACAGCATGCGTTATTCCCGCTATTGCTACGACGAGAAGAACTGGGCGCATTACAACAACAGCGGCGTACCTTCCCTGCCGCTTGTAATGGAAGCCATGCCTTCCACCAAGGCGGTCCAGACTCCGGCCCGGAGAATGGTCTCCAAGGAGTCGCTGCGGCGCGTACAGCTTCGTCAGCATGTGCCCAAACGGGAGAGAGTCTTCAAGGCCGAATAAAAGACAACGGTCCGGTTTCAGAAGCCGGGCCGTTTCTTTTTGAAAATAGTCAAATAATTGCTAACTTGCGTGATAAATACAAGCTGGCAATTATGAGACCCTTATATCTGACCAATACACTCTCCCATAACAAGGAACTGTTCAAACCCATTCATGAAGGCCGTGTGGGCATGTATGTCTGCGGCCCTACCGTGTATGGGGACGCCCATCTGGGGCATGCCCGTCCCGGGGTTACATATGATATCCTGTTCCGCCTCCTGAAATACCTGGGTTACAAGGTTCGTTACGTCCGCAATATTACGGACGTGGGCCATTTGGAACACGATGCCGATGAAGGGGAGGACAAGATTGCCAAAAAGGCCCGTCTGGAGCAGCTGGAGCCTATGGAGGTGGTGCAGTATTATACGGAACGTTACCATGAGGCCATGCGCCTGCTGAATGTGCAGTCGCCTTCCATCGAGCCCAGAGCCTCGGGCCATATCATCGAACAGATAGAAACCGTTAAAAAGATTCTGGCGGCAGGTTATGCCTACGAATCCAACGGGTCGGTCTATTTCGATGTGGAGAAGTACAACAAGGACCACCACTACGGCATCCTGTCCGGCCGCTCGCTGGAGGCTACCCTGGAGGGCACCCGTGCCCTGGACGGCCAGGGCGACAAGAAAGCCCCGTACGATTTCGCCATCTGGAAGAAGGCGGAACCAGAACACATTATGCGCTGGCCTTCCCCCTGGGGAGAGGGCTTCCCTGGCTGGCATCTGGAGTGTTCGGTGATGGGAGAAAAGTACCTTGGGAATGAGTTTGACATTCACGGCGGCGGCATGGATTTGATGTTCCCGCATCATGAGTGCGAAATTGCCCAGAATGTGGCCTCCCGGGGCACCGGCGGCGTACATTACTGGGTGCACAACAATATGATAACCATCAACGGCCAGAAGATGGGGAAGTCCCTGGGGAATTTCATCACCCTTCCGGAATTGTTCAGCGGCAAGCATCCCAAACTGGACCAGGCCTACAGCCCCATGACGGTGCGTTTCTTCATCCTGCAGGCCCATTACCGCAGTACGCTGGATTTCTCCAACGAGGCCCTGCAGGCAGCCGAAAAGGGATATAAGCGTTTGATGCAGGCCTGGCGAGTGCTTTCGGGAGAAGAGGCAATTCCCGGAGCATCGGCCTTCTTATCAGCGGAGGGAATTGCCTCTTCTCCAGTTGTGGCACCAATCCGCGAGGCGGTGGAAGAAGCGCTCTGCGACGATATGAACACGCCCGTTGCCATCGCGCATCTGTTCGAGGCCGTGAGACTCATCAATGCGGGTAATCTGTCATCGGCCGACAAAGCAGCCATGAAGCAGCTTTTCGATGATATCGTGGGCGGCGTGCTGGGCCTTAAGGACGAAGAGACGGATGGCGGTTCCGGAAAGGCCGAAAAGGCCCTGGAAGGCGTTATGGAGCTGGTGCTGGAAAGCCGCAGGAAGGCCCGTGCAGAGAAGAACTGGGCCGAAAGCGACAGGATCCGGGACCTCCTGGCCTCCTTCGGCATCACGGTAAAAGACACCAAGGAAGGAGCCACTTGGAGTTTGGAATAATGTTGAATTGAAGTGATGAATCTTAAGTTTATCAGCTGGAACGTAAACGGCCTCCGGGCCGTGGCTGGAAAGGGCTTTGCAGAAGCTTTTGCAGAGCTGGATGCGGATTTTTTCTGCCTCCAGGAAACCAAGCTGCAGGCCGGGCAGTTGGACATGGAGTTCCCGGGGTATCAGTCCTATTGGAATTATGCCGATAAGAAGGGCTACTCAGGAACGGCCATCTATACAAAACATTCGCCGCTCAGTGTCCGTTACGGCATCGGCATAGATGAGCACGACCATGAAGGAAGGGTCATTACCCTGGAGTATGAGCGGTTTTTCCTGGTGTGCGCCTATGTGCCCAACTCCCAGGACGGACTCCGTCGTCTGGACTATCGGATGCGGTGGGAGGACGCTTTCCGGGCGTTCCTCTGCGGTCTGGGAAAGCCGGTGGTCTATTGCGGGGACCTGAATGTGGCGCATGAGGAGATAGACTTGAAGAATCCATCCACCAATAGGATGAACGCCGGCTTTACGGATCAGGAGCGGGAAAAATTCACGGAACTCCTGGCGGCCGGTTTTGTGGATACTTGGCGTTTTCAGCATCCGGCGGAGGTTAAGTATTCCTGGTGGAGCTACCGGATGAATGCCCGTGCACGGAATGCCGGCTGGCGCATAGACTATTTTGTGGTTTCGGAATCCTTAAAGGAAGTTATCGTGTCAACGGAGATTCACAATGAAATCTTCGGGTCGGACCATTGCCCCGTGGAGCTGAACATAAACCTTTAATCCTTAATTGATAATGGAAAACAAACTTAACTTTCAGAAAACCCTGGCAGATGGTGTGGGCCTGGGTCTCAAGAACATCGGCAATCTGCTCCTGATGGCATTCCTGTACATGATTACCGTCTGGATCCCTTACCTGAACGTGGGTACCACCATCGGCTTCTACAAGAACATCATCGCCCTCAGCAAGGGGGAAGAAGTGGTTCCCATGAGCATTTTCAACAAGAGCAACTTCAAGAACCTGGGAGATTTCTTCCTGCTTTTCGGCCTGGAAACCGCAGGCACAGGGGCGGCAGCCATGTTCTTCTTTATTCCCGCCCTGGTCGTGGGACTTGCCTGGCAGTTCGCCATGTATTTCTTCCTGGACAAGGGCACTTCTCCGCTCAAGTCACTGAGCCTGAGTTATGATGTTACCCTGGGAGAGAAGTGGACCTTGTTCTTTGTGTACCTGGCCTGTGGTGTGATTATATCCCTGATTATCGGCCTGCTGGCAGCTATTCCCAAGGTGGGTATCGTCCTTTCTATCCTGGCCATGATTGCCTGCGTTGCCATTGTGATTGGCGTTGAGGCCACCTTGTACAAGTATTTCCGTGAGAAGGCGGATGCAAAGGCTGAATAAATGTTATCTTTTACTTGCGACTATAATGAAGGGGCGCATCCGGCCGTGCTGGAGCGCCTCTTGGCCTCTAACCTGGAGCAGGAGCCCGGATACGGGGCAGACCGTTTTACCCTCAGTGCCAAGGACCGAATCCGCCGGGTGCTGAACCGTCCGGAGGCCGATGTCTTCCTGCTCACGGGGGGCACGCAGACCAACGCTACGGTTATATCGGCCATCCTCAAGGGTTATGAGGGCGCCGTGGCTGCCCAGACCGGCCACATTGCCGTGCACGAAGCCGGCGCCGTGGAATTCACCGGACACAAGGTGCTCACCGTTCCCCAGCACCAGGGCAAAATGCAGGCCGATGAACTGCAGGCCTTCCTGGAAGGTTTTTATGCCGAGGCAGCCTGCGACCACATGGTTTTCCCCGGCCTGGTCTATATCTCCTTCCCCACGGAGTATGGAACGTTGTATTCCAAGGCGGAGCTGGAAGCCCTGCATGTCGTTTGCAAGCGTTACAATCTCCCTTTGTATATCGACGGCGCCCGGCTGGGATATGGCCTGATGAGCCCAGCCTGTGACTTTACCATACAGGAACTGGCCGGCCTGTGCGACGTTTTTACCATCGGCGGAACCAAAGTGGGTGCTTTGTGTGGAGAGGCTGTGGTCTTCCCTCATGGCGGAGCCCCTGCCCATTTCTTCACTACCATCAAACAGCATGGAGCCCTGCTGGCCAAAGGACGCCTTACAGGCATTCAGTTCGACGTTTTGTTTACAGACGGCCTGTATTTCCAGATAGCCAGGCAGGCCATAGACATGGCCATGCAGTTGAAAGCGATGTTCTTGAAGAAGGGCTACGAACTGTTCCTGGATTCACCCACGAACCAGCAGTTCATTGTCCTGGATAAGGCTACAATGGCTGTGCTGAGTCCCAAGGTGGCTTTTGAGATATGGGAACAACGGCCTGACGGCCGAACGGTAGTGCGTTTTGCCACCAGCTGGGCAACTACGCCTGAACAGTTGGCAGCTTTGGATGCTTTGCTCCCCTTGGAGTGCATGGCGGCCAAGTAATTTAAAAACAAGCAGTTATGATGATGGACGGGCGTGATTTTCACGCCCGTCCATCATCATAAAACACTCTCCGTCAATTATTTAGCCGCCATGCTTCGTAATGGTAAATCGACGGAAGGTTCATGAGCGGGCTGGATTAATACCTTAGAACGGCAGGTCATCGGAAGGCTCCGGAGCGGGCTGGGGACCGTTGTAGGCCGGATTCACGGCCGGGGCAGCGGGTTGGGCCGGAGCTTGATAGGCTGGCTGGCTGGGTTGGTAAGGTTGTGCGGGAGCAGTCGGCTGGTAAGGCTGCGGGGAAGCTGCAGGCTGCTGGTAGGCAGGCTGATAGGGCTGTGCCGCAGATTGGGGCTGGGAATAACCGCCCTGATAGCCGCCCGGTGCCGGGCCATCCTGACCGTCCGGACGTTTGCCCAGCAACTGGAGGTTATCCACCACCACTTCCGTAGTGTAGCGTTTGTTGCCGCTCTGGTCCGTCCACTGGCGGGTGCGGAGATGGCCTTCAATAAAGATCTGCGTGCCTTTGCGGATGAACTTTTCCGCCACATCGGCCGAATTGCGCCAGGCTACGATATTGTGCCATTCGGTGTTTTCGCGAAGTTCTCCATTGCGGTCCCGGTACCGCTCCGAAGTAGCAAGGGGAAAGGAGGCAACCTTGGCGTTGCCGCCCGGATTGTTGGGATTGGATTCAAGGTAACGTACATCGGGGTCTTTACCAACGTTACCGATAAGCATGACTTTGTTCAGTGACATAATACAATAAATTTAGATCGCGGCATCCTGTTCCGCAAAGTTGCAAGTTACGGATATTTTGGGAAAAACGCTACAGGACAGCAGACATTTTTTTAACGTCCGGCTGCTCGCCCGTAAATAGTTCATATCCGGCCACAGCCTGCCACAATAGCCAGCGCCGACCGCCCAGATAGGCCCGGCAAGGCATATCGACCAGGACGGGATGCTTGTATTCGGCCTCCAATATTACTGCCTTACGAAAGATTTCCGTGGGCAGAGGCAAGGGAACAGAGCCCGGGAGGGTGTACACCACCAGATCCGGAGTCAGGGAATCCATATCGGTCAGCGGTATAGCCCGGCAGCCAAGGGTATCGGCCAAAGCCTCTGCTTTGGAGAGGGTCCGGTTGGTGATTGTAACCCGGCAACCCAGACGGATGGCTGCCACGGCAGCGGCACGGGCGGCACCGCCGGCACCCACTATCAGTGCCTCGGATACAGGATACCCGGCTTCACGGACAGCACCTGCCACACCATCCACATCGGTGTTGTAGCCTGTTGTTCCTTCGCCGGAGCGTGTCACCAGATTCACGGCGCCGGTAGCCAGCGCATTCTCGGATAAATGATTAACCCGGTTAAAGGCGTCCTGTTTGAAAGGAGCTGTTACGTTGCAGCCATCGTACCCGGCCAGAAAGCATTCCCAGGCCGCCTCAAAGGCAGGTTTTTCTATCAGGTCGTAAGGGTATCGGCCCCCATAGGCTGCCTCGAAGAGGCGGGGACTCAGGGACCCGGCGACGGGATAGCCGATGAGTGCGAATTTCATTTCCGGAAGAAGCTCTCGTGGATGTAGGAACAAAGGCCGCAAAGGGCCTGGGTAATCACCTGGGATTCATGATTCAGGATGGCGAAGATCATGCCCGTTCCGATGGGAATGCCCCAGATGCTGAGCAGTGCACCGGTAACCACTCCGTGATAGGCCCCGAAGCCACCCGGTACGGGAACTACGGAACTGATGCTGCCCGCTATCATCAGGAAGAAGGCATCGGTGAGGGTAAATGAGGAGAATATATCAATATCTTTCAGGGCCCAGACAATGCAGACGCTCATGAGCCAGTAGATAATCCACACCACAGCCGTATACACGAAGAAAAGCCAGGCCTTTTTCATGTGCAGGAAGGAGGAAAGCCCGTGGCCGATACCCTCCACAAAGCCCCATATCTTACCCCATACACCGCCTTTCCCGCGGAAGGCCCAGGCCAGATAGAGCAGCACGCCCAGCAGTACCAGGATACCCCCAAGTATCCACCAGAGACTGCTGCCGCCCAGCCCCGACAGGCTTTCCTTCAGGTATCCGCCGAAACTGTCCCATTTTATCAGCAGCAGTACGGCGGCCATTCCCAGGGTGACCAGCGCATCCCATACGCGCTCTATCAGCAGGGTTCCCAGGGCCTTGTCAAAGCTGAGTAGCCGTTTCCCGTCTTTATCCTGGGCCGAATGCTTCACCACATAGCCCAGTCTCACCACCTCGCCGGCCCGGGGAAGGGCCAGGTTCACCGCCATGCAGATGTTATAGGCGTTGAATGTAGTTACACGGGAAATGGACGGGTCGAAGGGGGTGAGCAACATCCGCCAGCGATTGCCCCGGATGTAGAATACCAGGGTGCCCAGGACCATGGAAAGGAGGACATATTCCCATCGGCACTGGCGGAGAGCCTGCACGAACTGATCCCAGTCAATGCTCCTCAAACAAAAATACACCAATACCACAGCTACGGCAGCCCAGAACAGGTATTGCAGGATATTCTTTGCTTTCTTATCCATACAAGAGCAAAGATAGTGGAAAATCGGCAAAAAATAGCTACTTTTGTGAATAATCCTTTTTGCTATGAAATCCATCCTCGGCATCGGCAATGCCCTCACGGACATCCTGGCGGTCCTTCCGGACGACAGCCTCCTGCGCAAATTCCACCTGCCTCTGGGCAGTATGCAGCATGTGGATATGGAAACCGGCGACCGCATCTGGGAAGCCCTGAAGGAATATGGCGTCAAATATGTGCCGGGCGGTTCCGCTGCCAATACCATCACCTGTACCGCCATCTTCGGGATGGAGTCCGGATTCCTGGGCAAAATCGGCAACGACGACCTGGGCAACCTCTTCAAGAGTACCATGGAACAATATGGCGTGCGGGCCCAGATGCTTTATAGCCGGAAATCCAGCGGAAGGTGCATGGTCTTCATCACCGGGGCCAACGCGGAACGCACCTTTGCCGATTATATGGGCGCCACCCTGGAACTGGGCCCGGATGACCTGGATCCTTCCTTCTTCGAGGGTTACGACTATTTCCATATCGAAGGATATCTGGTGCAGAACCAGGAACTGATCTCCAAGGCGGCCAAGCTGGCCAAGGCTGCGGGATGCATCATCTCCATCGACATGGCCTCCTACAATGTGGTGGAGTCCAACGACGCCTTCTTCCACAACCTGGTGGAGAACTACGTGGACATTGTCTTTGCCAATGAGACGGAAGCCAAGGCTTTTACAAAGATGGAACCCCAGGAGGCCATAGTGGAACTGGCCAGGCACTGCAAGATTGCCGTGGTGAAGGTGGGTAAATCCGGCTCCATGGTGAAATCCGGCAATGAGTATCACTTTATAGAGCCCTGGCCGGCCACACCCATCGACGCCACCGGTGCCGGAGACACCTATGCCGCCGGCTTCCTCTATGCGCATTCGCTGGGCATGCCGCTTCAGGTATGCGGGGAGGTGGGCTCCATCATAGCCGCCAAGGTAGTGGAAGTAATTGGAACCAAGATAGATATCCCTCGTTGGCGGGCCGCCAAGGAGGAAATCCGTGCGTTGATAGCCGCTAATTCCCGATAGCTTATGATTAAGGACCTTCTACGCCGATGGAGTTTCCGGAAATCGGCCTCCCAAGAGCCTACCGGCCTGCTTTCCCTGCAGGCGGTCCGTTCGGCAGTGGCTTTCATCAGCGTGGAGGAACAGGATTTTGAAGCCTGTAAAAACGACATACTGGCTTTTTGCCGGGAACACGGCATCAAGGGCAGTGTTTTCTTCTTCGACTTCCGGAAGATTGAAAAGGGTGAGCGGCTCATCACCAGCATTGCCACTACGGTGCTCCGGAAAGACCTGAACTGGTATGGACGTCCTTCCGAGGAAAAAACCCGGATCATGCTGGAGGGGGAACCGGACCTGTTCATCTCCCTGCTGCCTGTGAACACTTATCCCCTGGAATACATGGTCCGCTGCTCCAAAGCCCGATTCAAAGTGGGCCGCCGGCAGCTGGCGGGCGATGTCTTCGACCTGGTAGTACTGGACCCGGCCGATAAAACCCTTTCCCAGCGGGAATCTTTCCGGGAAATTGTGAAACTGTTAGAAACCGTGAAATGAAAAAGTATATCATAGTCTTTCTCATCTCCATGGTTCCGCTCATCGAACTGCGCGGAGCCATTCCCTATGCCGTAGGCTTCGGCCTGCCCCTCGTTCCGTCCATCATAGTCTCCGTAATCGGGAATATGCTGCCCGTGCCGTTCATTTTCCTCTTTGCCCGCCGTATCCTGGAATGGGGCAAGGACAAGAAATATATCGGCAAGTTCTTCACCTGGTGTCTGGAAAAAGGTGAAAAGGGCGGTAAAAAGCTGGAAGCCAAAGCCGGAGCCGGTCTGTATGTGGCCCTGCTGCTGTTCGTAGGTATTCCGCTGCCCGGCACCGGTGCCTGGACGGGCACCCTGGCAGCCAGCATCCTGGACATGGATTTCAAGAAAAGCGTCCTCTATGTGTTGCTGGGTGTGCTGCTGGCCGGTGCCATCATGCTGGCCGCCTCCCTGGCCGTGAAATACGGCATCATCAGCGGCTGCTCTTTAATACAATAGCTATTGCCGTTGCCGGACGGCTTCGAAAAGCAGGATGGAGGCGCTTACGGAAACATTCAGGCTGTCCAGGCGCCCCAGCATGGGAATGCGGATGTGGGTATCGGCCGCTTGCCGCCATACGGGTGTGAGGCCGGTGGATTCGGTACCCATCACAAGGGCTGTTCCCCGGCGCATGTCCACATCGTAATACAGACTGGAATCCTGCAACTGCGCCGTAAGGATTTGAATGTCATGTGCTTTCAGAAAATCGATGGCTTTTTCAGAAGAAACCGCCACGGTAGGAACGGTAAAAACCGCGCCGATGGAAGCCCGGATCAGGTTGGGGTTGTAGAGGTCCGTAAGCGGGTCGCAGATGAGCACGGCATCGGCCCCGGCCGCATCGGCACTGCGGAGCACTGCGCCCAGATTTCCGGGCTTTTCCACGCTCTCCTGCACCATTATCAGCGGATGTTCCGGCAACTGCAAATCAGCCAAGCTCAAAGACTTATACTCCACTTCGGCAATAATGCCCTCCGTGCTGTCCCGGTACGCCACTTTCCGGTAAAGCTGCTCCGGAATTTCTATTACAGATGCCTCAATGAGCGGGAGGTGACGAAGGAAGGACGTCGCATCTAAAATCTCCGGGCACACGAACAGCGTCCGTACCTTGAATCCCCCTTCCAGGCAGTGTTCCAGCTCCCGACGGCCTTCCACCACAAACAGCCCCTGCTCCCGCCGTTCCCTGGATTTCTCCTGCAGCAACAACAGATTCTTGATCTTAGGATTCTGGGCCGATGTGATAGTTTCCATTAGAATTTCTCCGGGCGCATCATGGGGAAGAAGAGGACGTCCTGGATGCTTTCCTGGCCGGTCATGAACATGGTCAGGCGATCTATGCCGATGCCGATACCACTGGTGGGCGGCATGCCGTATTCCAGGGCCCGGACAAAGTCGTAATCGATGTACATGGCCTCGTCATCGCCTTTACTCTTGAGGGCTGCCTGCTCCTCGAAGCGTTCCAGCTGATCCACCGGATCGTTAAGCTCGCTGTAGGCATTGGCCAGTTCCTTGCCGTTTACGAAGAGCTCGAAACGCTCGGTAAGGGTGTCATCGTAGCGGCAGCGTTTGGTAAGCGGGGACATCTCCACCGGGTAATCGATGATGAAGGTGGGCTGGATGAGGTTCTTTTCGCAGTACTCGCCGAAGATGGCGTCGATGAGTTTGCCCACACCCATTTCCGGACCCACTTCCACGTTAAGTTTCTTGCAGGTTTCCCGCAGCTGGGTCTCGTCCATTCCCTTCACATCCACGCCGGCGTATTCTTTGATTGCATCCAGGATGGGCAGGCGGCGGTACGGACCGGCGAAGGAAATCTCGTTCCCGCCGATGGTTTTGACCACGCCGCCGGTAGCCTCAGAAACCCGCTGCAGCATCTTCTCCGTGAATTCCATCATCCACAGATAGTCCTTGTAGGCGATGTACATTTCCACGCAGGTGAATTCCGGGTTGTGCGTCTTGTCCATACCCTCGTTGCGGAAGTTCTTGGCGAACTCATAGACACCGGCGAAGCCACCCACAATCAGGCGCTTCAGGTACAGTTCATTGGCAATGCGCATGTACATGTCCACGTCCAGGGCGTTGTGGTGCGTGATGAACGGACGGGCCGTTGCACCTCCCGGAATAGCTTGAAGGATAGGCGTTTCCACTTCCAGGCAGCCGGCTTCGTTGAAGCATTGCCGCATACAGTTAATAATCTGCGTGCGCTTGAAGAAAACCTCCTTCACCTGCGGATTCACAACCAAATCCACATAGCGCTGACGGTAGCGGAGTTCCGGATCCTCGAAGCTGTCATGCACGGTTCCATCGGCATCGGTCTTCACGATGGGGAGCACGCGGAGGGACTTGCTTAATACGGTAAGTTCCCTGGCATGGACGGAGAGCTGGCCCGTCTGGGTGAAGAAGGCAAAGCCCTTGATACCCACGAAGTCGCCGATGTCCAGCAGTTTCTTGAATACCGTATTGTACAAGGTCTTGTCCTCTCCGGGGCAAATCTCGTCCCGCTTAACATACACCTGGATGCGGCCGGCGTGGTCCTGCAGCTCCATAAAGGAGGCGGCCCCCATGATGCGGCGGCTCATGATGCGACCCGCGATGCAGACATCGGCAAAATTCCCTTCTTCCGGTTTGAATCCGGCGGCGATTTCCGCCGTGGTGGTGTTCACCGGATACATGGGTGCCGGGTACGGATTGATACCCAGTTCGCGCAATCTGTTCAGAGATTCCCTTCGGCCGAGCTCCTGCTCGTTGAGTTCATAATATGCCATAAATATATAGTTCTTTCAAAACGCAAAATACAAAGGTAGCAAAAAAATACGAAAGTTGGTCCTACAGCGTCTGTCCGCCAATGAACTCACGCATAATGGAGGTAGGAGGGATGGCGGCTATTTCGGAAGGCTGCAGGGCCACGATATAGCCCAGGAATTTGAGCAGGCGGCAGGCATCGGCATAGGCGGCGGAATCCGGACGGATGCGCAGCAGCAGCGGCTCTGCGTAGTATTTGAGCATAGGCAGTTCGTACAGCAGGGCGCTGTTGAACTGGGCGTCGGCATTCTCCTGGAAGGGGAAGATGTAGCGGTTCTCTCCCCGGCGCACCGAAGGCCAGCGGAGGAGGGTGTCTTCCGGGCTGATGCCCCGCACGCGGTTATCCCGCACCATCCGCCGCAGCAGACGGTTGTCCGTGGTGGAAATGCAGCAGTTCTCGTCCAGTTTCAAAGATGTCAGGGCCGATGCATACACCCTGTAGATGCGGCTCTGGTCCACCGAAGGCACCATGGCGGGATCCAGGGCGTGGATGCCCTCCATTATGAGTATGTCATTTTCTTCCAGGCGCATCCGCTTTCCTTCAAAGAAAGGCCGCCCCTGCTTGAAGTCGTAGCGGGGAATCTCTATCTCCTCTCCGGCCAGAAGGGCGTTCAGATGTTGTCCCAGGAGTTCCAGATCCATGGCTTCCAAGGCCTCAAAGTCGTAGTTTCCGTCTTCGTCCACCGGAGTCCTCTCCCTGGCCACGAAGTAATTGTCCAGTTCTATCACCTTCGGATTCATGCCCAGCACCTTGAGCTGCTGGGCCAGACGCAGGGAAGATGATGTTTTACCGCTGGAGGAAGGACCGGCGATGAAAATGATGCGCAGGCGCTCGCGCTCGGCATAGATCTTATCGGCCACCTCGGCATATTTCCGCTCCTGACGGGCTTCGCAAAGGTTAATCAGTTCCACAGCCCCGCCATCCAGGAGTTTATGGTTAAGGGCTCCCACACTCACGATGCCGGTGGTCTTGCACCAATAGCCATAGTCTTTAAGGGTGTTGGTAAGCTTGATCTGCTTCTGGCGAGGAATGGTGCGGGTAACGTCTTCGTCGGAGGGGTACTGGAGGCAGAATCCGTGGTGGAAAGGCATCAGATCAAAGACCTTGAGATAGCCCGTGGAAGGAACCAGCGGACCGTAGAAAGTATCCGGCACCCCGTCCAGCCAGTACACTGTGCAGGAGTATCGGCCCAGTGAATGCTGCAGGCCTGCCTTAAGGGGTTGGTTCTGTGCTGAGTACAGTACCTCTGCATCGGTGGCCAGCATCTTGGACCGGAGGAAAGGGATATCGGCCGATACCAGACGGCGCATCTCTTCCCGGAGCCGGAGGATTTCCTCGTCCGAGATACGGCATGCCTGAAACTTGCAATAAAGGCCGCTGGGCAGGGAATGGTTGATTTTGAATTTCTTGTCCGGGAACAGGTTCCGTGCGGCCCGTTGGGCCAGGAAACTGAGCGAACGGAGATAGCTGCGTTTCCCGTCCGGATGATTATACCCCACGAATTCTACCTGATGCGGGGTAAATATCTGATAGTCAAGCGATTTTAGTTTATGGTCCACCAATGCCGCCAGCACGGGATAGGTTTTCCCGGTCTTGGGGTCCGTAACAGTTTCGGGAGCAAGGGCCGCAATCTGGTAACCTTCCTCCACCGGATAATGCTTTCCGTCGTTTACGCAAAAGATATCAATCATAGCCAAGAAAGTAGTTCGGAAAAAGAATCAATGATGTAATCGGCACCTGCCTCCTGTAATTGGGCGCGGGTGCTGTTGCCATAGGTGACACCGCAGGTGCGGGCGCCGGCGCGGCTGCCCATGAGGATATCCACGGGCATGTCGCCCACCACCAGGGTTTCAGCGGCGGGGACATCCAGTGCTTCCAGGACTTTCAGCACGGGTTCCGGGTGGGGTTTGGCCTGGGTAACGTTATCGGCCCCCAAAACGCAGGAGAAATGCCCTGCAAGGCCGTTTTCCTCCAGGAATTCCAGCAGCGAAGCGGAAGAACGGGAAGATGCTACGGCCAGCAGGTATCCCGCATCCTTTAATTGGCCGATAACTTCCGGCACCCCGGGGAAGGGCAGAATGCGCACCGTAGCCCGGTTTTCGTTGAAGATGCGGCGGTAGGTGGACATGGCGGTGTCTGCATCGACCAGGTCCGGGAACAGCTGCTGGAAACAGCCTTTCAGTGGAAGGCCGATGGTGGCGGCGCAGGCGTCGTCGCTCCGGAAGGGAAGGCCCAGTTCCCGTATGGCCTGCTGCATGGTCTTGACGATATAGTCCCGGGTGTCGCAGAGCGTTCCGTCGAAGTCGAAGATAATCAGTCTCATAACACGTCTTTCAGATAAGGGCCGGTAACCGAGGAAGGATTGCCGGAGAGTTCCTCCGGCGTACCCCGGGCCACAATCCGGCCGCCCCGTCGCCCACCTTCCGGGCCCATATCCAGCAGATAGTCCACACTCTTGAGCACATCCAGGTTGTGCTCGATGATAATGACAGTATTGCCGGCATCCACCAGGCGCTGGAGCACGCTCAGCAGCACTTTTATGTCTTCGAAATGCAGTCCGGTGGTGGGTTCGTCCAGAATGTAAAGGGTGTTTCCGGTAGAGGGACGGGAAAGCTCCGCGGCCAGTTTCATGCGCTGGGATTCGCCGCCGGAGAGGGTTACGGCGCTCTGTCCCAGACGGATATATCCCAGGCCAACATCCACCATTGTCTTAAGTTTCACCGCAATCTTGGGGATGGGCTTGAAGAACTCGTAGGCCTCGCTGATGGACATTTCCAGCACGTCGTTGATGCTCTTGCCCTTATATTTTACGGCCAGCACATCTTCACGGTAGCGGGTACCGCCGCAGGCCTCGCAGGGAACGTGCACCGACGGCAGGAAGTTCATCTCAATCACCTTGATGCCGGCCCCCTTGCACTCCTCGCATCGGCCTCCCGGCACGTTGAATGAGAATTTCCCGGCCTTGTAGCCACGCACCTTGGCATCCGGCGTCTCCTCGAAAAGGGCCCGGATATCGTTGAACACCGCCGTGAAGGTGGCGGGGTTGGAACGGGGCGTCCGGCCGATGGGGCTCTGGTCGATTTCAATTAATTTGTCAATATTCTCAATGCCGGAAAGGGAATCGTAGGGCAGGGGTTTCTCCTTGGAACGGTAGAACTTCTGCTTCAGGATGGGCATCAGTGTCTCGTTCACCAGGGAACTCTTGCCGCTGCCGGAAAGACCTGCTACGCCGATAAGGCAACCCAGCGGGAAAGCCACATCCACCCGCTTCAGGTTGTTTCCCCTGGCGCCGGAAAGTGTCAGAACCGTTCCGTTCCCCTTTCTGCGCCTACGCGGTACAGGGATGCTTTTTTCTCCCTTCAGGTAATCCAGCGTCACAGAACTGCCCAGAACGGCATGGGAGGCCGTATCGGCATCCATCTTACTGCCTTTCAGCAGCGTCTCCAGCGGTGCGTTCAGGCAGATGCGCCCGCCCTGTTCTCCGGCGCCGGGTCCCACGTCCACCAGCCAGTCGGCATTGAGCATGGTCTCCGCGTCGTGCTCCACCACCATCACGGAATTGCCCTCGTCCCGGAGCGTTTTCAGCGATGCGATGAGCTTGCGGTTATCCTTCTGGTGCAGGCCGATGGAAGGTTCGTCCAATATGTACAGTACATTTACCAGTTTGGAACCAATCTGGGTGGCCAGACGGATGCGCTGGCTTTCCCCGCCGGAAAGCGAGGCCGTGGGACGGTCCAGGGACAGATAATCCAGGCCCACGTCCAGCATGAACTGCACCCGTTCCCGCAGCTCCTTCAGGATGTCCCGGGACACGTTCAGTTCCCTTTGATTGAACCCCTCCGGAATCTTGTCCAGCCATTCCCGCAGTTCCGACATCTCCATGGCACTCACTTCCGATATGGTTTTTCCGTCCACCCGGAAGCAGAGGGTATCCCGGTTCAGGCGCGTTCCGTTACACACCGGGCAGGTGACCGTTTCCTCTATATGGTCTATGACCCCGCCCCAGCTGGCCATTTCCGTGAGGCTGCCTTCCCCTACGCGGAACAGGTCTTCGGAACCAAATACCAGCAGGCTCACCGCCTCATCGGGGATGGCAGCCACCGGGTCGTACAGACTGAAGTTGTATTTCCGGGCGATGGAGCGGATGATGTCGAACTTCCGGTTCTCCCGCACTTTTCCCAGCGGAACGATAGCTCCATCAGCCACAGAAAGGCTGCGGTCCGGGATGATGCTGTCTATATTAACGTCTACGATGGTACCCAGGCCTTTGCAGTGCGGACAGTAGCCCTGCGGAGAATTGAAAGAGAAACTGTGCGGCTGCGGCTCCTGCAGGGAAAGGCCGCTGTCCGGGTCCACCAGGTGCTTGGAGAAGTGCGCCAGTTTATCCGTTTCCATATCCAGGACGGCTACGGAACCCTTGCCGATATTCAGGGCCCGGCTAACGGAATCCCTTATCCGTTTGTCGTCGCCGGCTTCCGGTTTCAGGCGGTCCACTACCAGTTCTATGAAGTGGGGCTTGTAGCGGTCCAGGGCGGTAACACCTTGCAGTTCAAGAATTTCCCCGTCTATCCGTACCTCCGTATAACCCCGTTTGCGCATCTGGTCGAAAAGTTCCCGGTAGTGGCCTTTCCGGCCCCGTACCAGCGGGGACAGCAGATAACATTTGCGGCCGCCGTATTGGGTCATAATCAGATCCACAATCTGCTCGTCCGTGTAGCGGACCATCTCCTTGCCGGTTTCCGGAGAAAATGCCCGGGAGCCTTTGGCGTACAGCAGGCGCAGGAAGTCGTAGATTTCCGTAATGGTGCCCACCGTGGAGCGGGGATTGTTCCCGGTGGTCTTTTGCTCAATGGCAATGATGGGGCTCAGGCCTTTGATTTCCTCCACTTCCGGTTTTTCCAGGATGCCCATAAAGTGTTTGGCATAAGTGGAGAGGGTATCCATATAGCGGCGCTGCCCTTCGGCATAGATGGTATCGAACGCCAGCGAACTTTTTCCGCTGCCGCTCAGGCCCGTCACCACCACGAATTCTCCCCGCGGGATGTCCACGTCTATGTTCTGCAGGTTGTTCGCCCGCGCGCCCCGTATCTGGATGTATTCCTTTTTTGCCATAGATTACAAAGATACGAAGAAAAACGCGATTTCCAGCCGTCGCTATCGGCCGATTTGAGATTGGCGGCAATGGCAATCAGTGGCTCTTGCGGAATTCGTCCAGCTGGCGGAAGCAGCAGTCGTCTATGATGCCTTGCAGCGGCCGGTCGAAGTTGCGGCGGATGCGGCACTTGTAGTCAAAGATGAAGCACTCCCCGTTTTCCGGAGTGTAGGGTTGCCATTCCGGTAAGCCTTCTACGTTGGGGTTGCCTGTGATGGCGAAGTTGGCCCAGCTTCGGCTCATGTTCCGTGCCAACTGCCAGTCAGCCTCCGAGGGTTCCGGAAGCACCCGGCCATGGAGGTTCGGCGTATTGAAGCAGAAGTTCAACTCGTAGCCGTGCACCGAACCCTGGTCGGCCGGAGATTTCCAGGTGAACATATACATCCAGGTGGGCGCCTTGCGGGTTGTGGCCACAGCATCAGCCGTAATCAGGGTCTTGGGGCGGAACATCATGTCAATGGACAGAAGGTCCTGCGGGGTATAGTTTGGCCAGGCCTCGGCAAAGGCCGCCACGTATTCATCCACACGGTCACCGAAGGTAGCCTTCAACTGCTCCCTGGCTTCGTCCAGGGTCATTTCCGTACCATATACCCGGCGCTGAAGTTCATTGAATGTGGTGCCTATCATCAGCGGAACATCCGATGAAATGTCGGCGAAATCCGGCTGGAAGGGCTGCTGGAGCAACACTTCTCCGTCCGGGGCAGGGCCGAAGCCCCACATCATGGGCGTTCCGGGAGAACGGGTGCCGATACTGGCCGCCATGGCCCGCTGTCCGGCTGCAACCAATTCAGCGTAAGGGACATCGGCAAGCTTCTCCACATCTCCGCCCAGCTGCTCTACGACGGCCCGGCCCAGTTCTTCAGTCATGGCCTTGGTATTCACATTCAGGATGGTGCCGCTCATGATGATGGCCTTGTGGAAGATCCCTTTGGCCGATGGCATGCACATCAACGTCCCCACCTTGCCGCCACCGCCGGATTCACCGAAAATGGTAACGTTGGACGGGTCTCCGCCGAAGGCTTTGATATTGTCCCGGATCCATTCCAGCGCCTGCACTATATCCAGCATCCCCACCATTCCGGAGTGCTTGTACTTCTCGCCATAGCTGGAGAGGTCCAGGAAACCCAGGATGTTAAGCCGATGATTCAGGCTCACCACAACTACATCCTGCTTGGCCAAACCCATGCCAGGATTGCCGGCGGCCGAACCGGAATCGAAGCCGCCACCGTGAATCCAGAGCATAACGGGTTTACGGGCCTTGAGGTCCGTGGTCCAGACGTTCAGGACGCAGGAGTTTTTCTCCGACATCACGCTCTCCGGCACTTGGCGGCGGCCGTTGCCCTGCATCACCTGCGGACCAAAATGGTCACAGACCATTACAGTATCCCATTTCTCCACAGGGAGCGGTGGCATAAAGCGTTCCACCCGAGCATAGGGAATACCTTTGAAGGCCAGCGTGCCTTCTTCCTCGATACCTTTTACCAAGCCAGCCTTGGTACGGACTACCAACGGGTCCTTCGGCGTGCAGGCGGCAGCCGCAATGGCCGCTGCACATAGGAGCGTGTTCAGGTATTTCATGATTGTAGCTATAATCTTAATCTTCACAAAAATAGACATTATCAGGAAAGAAAGCAACAGTATTGACAGTATTGCCTTGCCGCCAATCCATCAAATCGGCCTTCAAACGGATTCCAGCTGGATTCGCGGCAGGGAAATCGCCCCGAAAGGCCAAAAACGTTGCCGCCAGTACACATAGAATGTACTGGCGGTTGATTTGCTGGATTCGCGGCTGAACGGACTGGGATGGGAAGGGGGAAATGTCCTATCCCAGCACCAGGCAGCGGCGAATCTGGTGCTCCGGAAGGCGGAAATCGTAATACAGAGTCCGGAAGATGCGTTGCTTTTGGGTGGTCGATAAATGATAGACCGATGATACTCCGTATGATAGTAGCAAATCCTTGTCAATCAACCGACAAACATCCATATCTTGTAGGCGGGTATGGCTATAGTTGCGGCCGTTCTCATTATTGAGCATCTGGGCGATGGAGTGCTCGTCGGCGGGTTCCACATCGGCCAGCGTAATGGGTTTACTGGTGGCATCTTTTATTTGGTCCGCCGTCCAGCTTTCGTCGGTGAGACGGTTCATTTGGTAGAGATAATTTCGGGGAGTGGTATAGAACTGCTCTGCCCGACGGATTTCCATGAAGCTGCTGCGGACAAACACGCCTTGCGCATTCATCTGAAAATGGTCGGGGAATTCTGCCCGGCGGGGTAAGTAGGTGGCAATATCAGTCCGGCTCATGGGAACTGCCACATCCTTTTTCAAGCCGATATCATCCGCAAACAGCTCTCGGGCAGCACAATAAGGATAACCAAATGCAGTAGCAGCCGCTCCATGATGCAAACCATTTCTAAGCACATAGTTTTGCAGAACCATCTGATGATTGAAGCCCTCTACTTTTAGAACAAAGGTGTACTTCTCCCCAAATCGTCCCTTCCTTCCGTACTTTCCGTTCATGTATTTTGTATAACACATCCGAAGCTGACTGCTGTAACGCATGGGCTCACTTGTAAAAACGTTCAGGTGAGCGTGCGTTGACATTTCCGCATCCACCATCAATTCTGTATCTAACGCATGTCCTCTCAAGGCCATCAGATTGATAAACATCCCGTGGTCCTCTTCGTCCCGAAACATCACCTCGTTGTGAGAAGTGAAGCAGATATGATAAGATTCTTTCATAGACGAAAGATAAAACGCACCAGCGACACTTCCAAGAATCGGTTTACAACTTTATCTGTTCTTTACGAAGATTTATCTGTTTTTTACGATTCCGGTATTTCGCCGTGCTCCCGTTTTGCCGCCAATCCATAGAATCGGCCTACTAATAGCTTCCATCTGGATTCGTGGCCGGGAAATCGACCCGAAAAGCCTAAAACCATGCCGCCAGTACACGTAGAATGTACTGGCGGCAGAAAAAGTGGATTCGCGGCAACTTAGAGTGCCGCCAGGTTGCGGGCGTTGTGGATGTCCTTGGCTTCGGCCGTGTAGAGGTAGTCCAGTAAATCGGCATAGTGCTCTTCCACCTTGCCGCGGACTATCTTCATGGTGGAGTTCATCATCTTGTTGGCAATGGTGAATTCCTGGTCGCAGATGCCGATGGCCGACGGCAGCCAGCGCTCCGGGAACATGCCTTCGCGGGAACCGCCTTTCCTGTAGGTGTTGGCATCGGCCTGGATGAGGTCCAGCATATAGCGCTTGCCTTCCTCCGAAGCGGGGTCCAGTCCCTTCTTCTTGCATGCCTCGGCGAGGGCGGTCTTGTCCGGGACCACCAATGCCACGCAGAAGGGCTTCTGGTCATTGTGGAGGACGCAGGCGGCCACCCATTTGGAACTCTCCGTGAGGTTGTCCTCGTAGCCTTCCGGGGAATACTTCTCACCGTCGGAGGAGATAAGGAGGCTCTTGAATCGGCCTACGACATACAGGAATTCAGGATCTTCCGGGCAGATGTAACCCATGTCGCCGGTGTGCAGCCAACCGTCGATGATGGTATCGGCCGTGGCTTTGGGATTCTTCCAGTAACCGGCCATCACGTTCTCTCCGCGGATTACTATCTCTCCTCGGGTGCCGTGGGGCACTTCCTTGCCTTCGACGTCCAGGATTACGCAGTCCATGGGTTTCACCAGCCGGCCGGAGGAGCCGAAGCGGGCATGTCCTTCCGAGTTGGCGCAGATGATGGGCGTGGCTTCCGTGAGGCCGTAGCCCTGGTACATGGGCATGCCCACGGCGCAGAAGAAGCGCTGCAGCTCGATGTCCAGCAGGGCGCCGCCGCCCACGAAGAAACGCATGCGGCCGCCGAAACTTTCCCGCACTTTGGAGAAGATCATCTTGTCGAACAGGGCCACCAGGGGCTTTCTCCAGAAGGTGCCGCCGGTACCCCGGTTGTAGTATTCCTTGTTGTACTTGATGGCGTTGTTGAGGGCGAAGTAAAAGAGCTTTTCCGTGAAGCCGCCCTTCTTCTTGATGCCGCTTTCGATGTTCTTCTTGAAGTTGCGCGCCAGGGCCGGCACGGAGAGCATTACATGCGGACGGGTCTCCGCGATGGCCGTGGGGATGTTGCGCAGCGTTGCCATGGCATTTTTGCCGATGGGCACGAAGCCGATGGAACCGCCGTAAATCATCATGGTGTACATGCCCGCCACATGGGCGAAACAGTGGTCCAGCGGCAGGATGATGAGCATCACCTGGCCTTCTTCCACGCTGATGACCGAATTGCCCTGTTCCACGTTGGCCGTATAGTTCCGGTGGGTGAGGAGAATGCCTTTCGGGTCGGCCGTGGTACCGGAAGTATAGGAGATGTTGGCATAGTCGTCCGGGCCGATACTGCGGAAGCGGGCCTCGAATTCGGCCCTGTGGGCGTTGAGGAATTCGTCGCCCATCTTCTGGATTTCGCTCATCCGGATTTCCCGGGGCCCCAGTTTTTCGTAATCGAACGCCGTGTCGTCAAAGACGATAACCTTCTCTACGTTAGGACATTCCGGAAGGATGGCGCGGATCTTGGGGAGGTGGTTGCCGGAAACCAGAATCCACCTGGAATCCGAATGGTTGATACGGAACACCAGGTCTTTTCCTTCTCCCAGGTTCACGGAAAGGGGAACGTCCGTGGCGCCGGCGTACATGGCACCCAGTTCGGAGAGAATCCACATGGCACGGCTTTCCGACAGAAGGGCTATCTTGTCTCCCTTCCTGAGCCCCAGCGACATGAGGCCGGCACCGATGCGGTAGGCCTCCAGACGGGTCTGCTCCTGGGTGATTTCCTTCCAGGCGCCGTCCACCTTTTCACGCAGGTAAACGTGATTGGGGTATTTCCGGGAATACTTTTCTACGAAATCAATGATGGTGGGTCTTGCCATGATGCGGGCCGATTATTGTTCCGACGGGAACAGTCCGAACAGTTCCGCGTCTATCTTGTCTGTAATATACTGGAAATCTTCCGGTTTGTTTTCGAACTTGATGTTGTCCACATCCACTATCAGGAGGCGGGACTTGTAATTCTGGATCCAGTCCTCGTAACGCTGGTTTAGGCCGGTGATGTAGTCTATGCGGATGGAGCGCTCGTACTCACGTCCGCGCTTCTGGATCTGGGCAATGAGGTTGGGGATGCTGGAGCGCAGATAGATCATCAGGTCCGGCGGGTTCACCAAGGACATCATCAGGTCGAACAGGTCGCTGTAATTCTCGAAGTCCCGGGTGGACATCAGCCCCATGGCGTGGAGGTTGGGGGCGAAGATGCGGGCATCTTCGTAGATGGTGCGGTCCTGGATAATGACCTCCTTGTGCTTGGAAATCTCCACCACGTCCTGAAAGCGTTTGTTCAGGAAGTATATTTGGAGATTGAAGGACCAGCGCTCCATATCTTCGTAAAAATCGGCCAGATAAGGATTGAAGTCCACCGATTCGAACTTGGGCGTCCAGCCATAATGGGCTGCCAACATTTTGGTAAGAGTGGTTTTGCCACTTCCGATATTACCGGCAATAGCTATATGCATAATACTAAATTAAAATAATCCGTAAAGTTCTGCGTCGATGCGGTCTGTGATGGAAGCGAAGTCTTCCGGACGGTTCAGGAAGTCCAACTCGTCGGCCTCTATCACTATCAGCCGTCCCTTGTATTCCGAAATCCATTTTTCGTACCGCTCGTTGAGACCGGAGAGGTATTCGATGGAAATGGTCTGTTCATAGTCCCGGCCGCGCTTCTGGATTTGGGCCACCAGGTGGGGGATGCTGCTCTTGAGGTAGATCATCAGGTCCGGTTCGTGCACCACCTCCATCATCACGTTAAAGGTATCCATGTAGGTGTTGTAGTCCCTTTCCGAAAGGTTCCCCTGGGCGTAATTGTTGGCCACGAAAATGTGCACGCCTTCCAGCAGAGTGCGGTCCTGGATAACTACATCCTTGGACTTGGAGATTTCCAGCACATCGTGCAGGCGCTGCTGCAGGAAGTACATTTCCAGGGCGAAGGACCAGCGCTTGATGTCCTTGTAATAATCGGCCAGATAGGGATTGAAAGTGACGGACTCGAACTTGGGAGTCCAGCCATAATGACGCGCCAGGAGGGTTGTAAGCGTGGTTTTTCCGCTGCCGATATTACCTGCGATTCCTATATGCATGCAAAGCGTGGTTGTGGTCTTACAAAGTTGGCAAATTTATCGTAAATTTGCAATCTAAATTATCGCCGATTATGCTGCATTCCCATATTTTTCAGTTCAATCCGCTGGAAACCAACTGCGTGGTCCTCTGGGCCGATGAAAACCCCCGCTGCACCATAGTGGATCCCGGGATGTCTTCCCCCGAAGGGGTGGAACGGCTCTCCGCTTTTCTCCGGGAGAAGGGGCTCACCCCCGAGGCCATTCTCCTCACCCACGGGCATTTCGACCACGTCTGGGGCGTGAACCGCCTGCTGGACGTTTTCCCACTACCCGTTTACCTGCATCCGGCCGATAAGGACATCATGTCCCAGCTGACCAACGGGTTCCGGGGAATGGAAAGCAGCTTTGGCTTTCTTCGCCGCCATTTTGACTCGATAGACCTGCACGATGGAGATTCTTTGTCCCTGGCGGGAACTGCATGGAAAGTGTTCCATACGCCCGGCCACTCCCCGGGCAGCGTTTGCTTTTATTCGGAGCAGGATAGCCTGCTCCTTAGCGGGGACACGCTTTTTGCCGGCAGCATCGGCCGGACAGATTTGGCCGGCGGGGATTACGACGCCCTGATGCAGTCCATCCGGGAGAAAATCCTGGTCCTGCCTGGCGAAACGGACGTGATTCCCGGCCACGGCCAGCCCACCACCATCTCCCGTGAAGGCATGTACAATCCCTTCCTCCAGCCCTTCAACGAGCCGGAAGGCGACATGCCCCAGGACGGAATCCCCATTCAAGGCGTATAGTCCCTATTGTTTTTTCGGCCCATTATTGTTAACTTTGTACGATTATGGGCATTTCTGAACGGCAATGGACAGTTAAGACGGTTGCGAACGAGGAAACGGCGGCGCAACTGGCGGCGGAACTTGGTATAGACCGGGTTCTGGCCAATCTGCTTGTCCAGCGCGGCGTATGCACGTTTGAACAGGCCCGCAGCTTTTTCCGCCCCCGTCTGGAAGACCTTCACGACCCGTTTTTGATGGCCGATATGGACAAGGCAGTGGAGCGTGTTCACGAAGCCATCGTGAATGGAGAAAAAATCCTGGTTTACGGAGATTACGATGTGGACGGCACCACAGCCGTGGCGCTGGTCTATTCCTTTATCCGCCGTTTTACCCAGAAGGTGGATTTCTACATTCCGGACCGCTATGACGAAGGCTATGGTCTTTCTTACAAGGGCCTGGACTGGGCTGGCGACAACGGCGTGAACCTGATTATCACCCTGGACTGCGGCATCAAGGCCATCGACAAAGTGGAATATGCCCGCACCAAAGACATAGAAGTAATCATTTGCGATCATCATCTGCCGGAAGAGGAACTTCCCGGAGCCGTAGCGGTGCTGGACCCCAAGCGGGAAGACTGCCATTATCCTTTTGACGACTTGTGCGGCTGCGGCGTGGGATTCAAACTGGTGCAGGGTTACGTGATGAAGTACGACCTGGACCCGGAACTGCTGGATCCGCTGCTGGACCTGCAGGTGGTCTCCATAGCCTCGGACCTGGTTTCCATGACCGGCGAAAACCGCATTCTGGCCCACTACGGTCTTAAACGTCTGAACGAGAATCCCCGGAAAGGCCTGCTGGCCATGATCAACCTGGCCAAGCTGGAACCCGGGCATATCACCATCGACGACATAGTCTTCAAGATCGGCCCGCGCATTAACGCTGCAGGGCGTATGGAAAGCGGACGGCTGGCGGTGGAACTGCTCACGGCTACGGACGACCAGACAGCCTTCCGCATTGGCGAGCAAATCAACGACAGCAACAACGAGCGCAAATCCATAGACCGGGAGATTACCCAGGAAGCCCTGGAAATGGTCCGGAACGGAGAAGCGTTGGAGACAGAGAACGTAACCATCGTCTATAACCCTACCTGGAACAAGGGTGTAGTAGGCATTGTAGCTTCCCGTCTGGTAGAGGCATACTACAAGCCCACCGTGGTGCTCACCAAGAGCAACGGCTTTGTAACCGGCAGTGCCAGAAGCGTTTCCGGATTTGACCTCTACGCCTCCATCGAGAGTTGTGCCGACCTGCTGGAGAACTTTGGCGGACACGTTTATGCGGCCGGCCTCACCATGAAGGAGGACAACCTAGAAGAGTTCTGCAAGCGGATGAACAAATTCGTTTCCGGCAATATCACCCGCGAGGAACTTACTCCGGTGGTGGAGATTGACGCCCAGCTGGACTTTTCACAAATTACGCCCAAATTCACCCGCATCCTCAAACAGTTCCAGCCCTTCGGCCCGGGCAACAGCAATCCGGTTTTCCTCACGGAAGACGTCTATGATGCCGGAAACGGCCGGAAGGTGGGCGCCGGCGGTGTGCACTTGAAGCTGGATCTGATGCAGGAAAGCCAGCCCTACAGGCAAATCGCCGCCATCGGCTTCAATATGGCCGATTATTACGATTATATCAAGGCAGGGAATCCCATCGACATCTGCTATTCCATCGTTGAGAATTTCTATCGCGGATCGTCCACCATCCAGCTTCGACTGAAGGATGTGCGTGAGCGGGAAGACCTGATTTAGAGGCAGTCGATTATTATTTCATCGGCCACTTCCTGGGCCGTGAGTCCGTCCGTATCCAGAACGATGTGGGCGGCTTTTTGGTATAGGGGCTCCCTGGCAGCCAGCCGTTCCGCCATTTGCCCGTCCGCCAGGGGACGGCCTTCCTTCTGGCCTTCCAAACGGGTCTGCAGGGTCTCCAACGGGGCCTGCAGATAGATGCAAAGCGTCTTTTCCTGCAGGAGTTCCGCTGCGCCCGGGAGGGTGACGGTGCCTCCGCCCAGGGCCAGGACGGCGGTGGCTTCGGCATATTTCCCAACGGTGGTTTCCAAGGCTTTTTTTTCCAGGCGGCGGAAACCGCTTTCCCCGTCGGCCTTAAAGATTTCCGGAATGCTTCGACCGGCCTTTTTCACAATGATTTCGTCCAAATCCAGGAACGGGCAGCCCAGCGCATCGGCCACGATGCGCCCCACGGTACTTTTCCCGCTTCCCATGAAGCCTGTCAGTGCAATAAGCATTTCTATTCCTATGTAATAGCGCGCCATCAGGCGCGGGGCTGGGCCGTGTATTTGCCTCCCGGCAAATACGGAAAGGCGAAAAAGCCCCGGGGGTTTTAGGGGGCTGCTCCCCTAATCAAAATAAGGTAGGTTCCCAGTCTGAGAAGTCGATGACGGGAGCGGCACCGGAGGGGCCGTTATCCTTGGGCGCGTCATCGGGGGCGGTGACATCGGCGGCGGGCAGATCTTCCGGGATGTCTTCGTCTATCTCCACATCCATCGGTTCCGGGCTTTCGGCCGGTTCCAGGTCATCTTCGGGTTTGTGAAGCGGTTCGCCGAAGGCTACGGCCTTTAAGTCGTAAGGGGAGCACTTTTTGCCCTTGGCGGCGAAGCCCTTCTTGGCGATAAACTCTTCGGCATCCAGAATTTCCTCTTCCCTGTGCTGGAATTTTCCGCCGAAGCTGAGCACCACCTGCGGGTGCAGGTCGGCCGAAAGGTCCACCATCTTGGAACCGCGGGTGTCGGAGATGAACAGTTGGGGCGTATTGTTGCTTTCCGGGAAACTGAAGCGCTTCACATAGAAGGCCTTGGCGCCGTTATCCCAGTACAGGACGGTGTATACGCGTCCCGGATCCCACTTCTCTATGCGCACCACGTCGCCCTGGTATTTGTTCACCAGTTCGTAGGTGGTGGTATAGTAGGAGCCATCGGCGAAGATGGCCAGTACGCGGTCCTGTCCGGAGAACTTGCCCAGGTGGTCGCCCCGGCCGTCCTCGTTCAGGCGCTGGATATCCGGGTCGTACCAGATGTCCTTGCCTTTCAGCGTGGTGATGCCCTTGGACTTGAGCTGGATGCGGGCTACAGCGTTCTTTGTTACCAGATTGCCCCTGGAAGCGCGCCCCTTGATGGACAGGCTGGCGAAATCCCACTCCAGCGAGGACTTCTTGAGTCCCTTCTTGGGCCGGAGCGAAACGCGCACGGTCTCAGCCTCGCCATTGTGGTTCACGGTGAACCAGAGAATCTTGGAACCATCGACCCCGGTAGTGATGTCGTATTCCTTGTCGCGGGTGACGGAAGTGATGGCAAAGCGCTTGGCATAATAGGCCGGGCCCTTGCCTTCGCGGTAAATCACATTGTATATGGTACGTTCGTCACCGCGGACAAAGATGCCGGCGTAGAGAAGGTCCTTGCCGAAGAAAGCCTTGTCACTCACCTTGGTAACCCGGAATTTGCCATCCCGGCCGATTACGATAATCTCGCTCAGGTCCGAGCAGTCACAGATGAATTCCCCGCCGTCGTCCTTCTTGAGGCCGATGCCCACGAAACCTTCGGCCAGGTTGGCGTAGAGCTTGGCGTTGTTGGACACCACTTTGGTGACGGTGATGTTCTCCAGGGAAGAGATTTCCGTGAGACGGGGCCAGTCTTTTCCGTATTTCTTCTTGAGCGCTTTGAACCAGTCGATGGTAAACTCAGTCAGGTGGGCCAGCTTGTCCCGGATGTCCTTGATCTGGTCTTCGATGGCATAAATCTTCTCATCCAGGGCCTTGGTGTCGAACTTGGAAATCTTGCGCACCGGCTTCTCCACCAGTTTCAGGATGTCTTCCATCACGATGGGCCGATGCAGAAGGTCCTGGTACTGAAGCATTTGGTTCAGTACGTCGTCCAGCTGCTCCTCCCAGCTCATCTGGTTCTGCTCCAGCACCTTGTAGATGCGGTTCTCGAAGAAGATGCGTTCCAGGGAACTGTAGTGCCAGTCATTTTCCAGTTCACCCAGTTTTACCTCCAGTTCGGCCTGCAGGATGTCCCGGGTGTGCCAGGTATCGTACTCCAGGATCTCGTTCACGGAAAGAAATACCGGCTTGTTGTCCCGGATTACGCAGGCGTTGGGGGCAATCTTGGTTTCACATTCCGTGAAGGCGTATAAAGCGTCGATGGTCTTGTCCGGGGAGACATCGGCCGGAAGATGGATGATGATTTCCACCTTGTCGGTGGTCATGTCATCTATCTTCTTGATGTTGATTTTCTTTTTGTCCTTGGCCTTGATGATACTGTCGATAATGGCCTGGGAGGTCTTCCCGTAAGGGATTTCCGTGATGGTGATGGTGCTCTTGTCCACCTTGTTGATGCGGGCCCGCACCTTCACCATGCCCCCGCGCCGTCCCTGGTTGTACTTGGAGCAGTCCGCGATGCCGCCTGTCGGGAAGTCCGGCAGAATCTCGTACGGTTCTCCGCGCAGGATGGCAATGGAAGCGTCTATGAGTTCGTTGAAATTATGGGGCAGGATCTTGGAACTGAGACCGGCGGCGATGCCTTCGGTGCCTTGAGCCAGCAGTAGCGGAAAACGTACCGGCAGTTCGGTGGGCTCCTGGTTGCGGCCGTCGTAGGAGGTCATCCAAGAGGTAACCTTGGGGTCGAAGACCACTTCCTTGGCAAACTTGGAAAGACGGGCTTCGATGTAACGGGGGGCGGCGTTGGAATCTCCGGTAAGGATATTGCCCCAGTTTCCTTGACAGTCGATAAGGAGGCCTTTCTGGCCCAGGGTAACCAGTGCGCCCAAGATGGAGGCGTCGCCGTGCGGATGGTACTGCATGGCCTGGCCCACGATGTTGGCCACCTTGGTGTATCGGCCGTCGTCCATCGTGAACATGGTGTGCAGAACGCGGCGCTGAACAGGCTTGAAACCGTCCACGATGTGCGGAACGGCCCGGTCCAGGATGGTATAGGACGCATAGTCCAGATACCAGTCCCTGAACATGCCGGAAAGTTTGAATTTCCGGCTGTCACTGCTCAAAAGCCTGTCGAATTTCCCCGACGCAACGGCGTCTTCCCCCAATTCCTCTTCGGGTTCTTCTTCGGGTGCCTGCTTTTCAATATCGTCCCACTCGTCTGCCATAATTAAAACTCATACCCAAACCGGCGGAGTTCCTTGCGGCTTTCCCGCCAGTCGAGATCCACTTTGACAAATGTACTTAAAAACACCTTTTTCTGGAAGAAGTCTTCCATGTCCTTGCGGGCCTCGGTGCCCACTTTCTTGAGCATCTGGCCGCCTTTGCCGATGATAATTCCCTTCTGGGAGTCCCTCATTACGTAAATGACGGCGCTGATCTCATACCGGTCCTCACCTTCGTGGAAAGCTTCAATCTCCACCTGGCAGCTGTAGGGAATCTCCTCACTGTAGTTGAGGAAGATCTTCTCCCGCAGGATTTCCGAGGCGAAGAAGCGGAGATTCTTGTCCGTGAACTGGTCTTTGTCAAACCAGGCGGGCGCTTCCGGCAGGCGGCTGGAAACTGCCTCCAGTATGCTCTCCAGGTTGAATTTCTCCTGGGCCGATGCGGGAATGATCACCGCCTCCGGGAGCTGCTCCTTCCACCAGGCCATCAGTTCCACCACTTTTTCCTGGGTAGAGATGTCAATCTTGTTGATGACCAGGATTACGGGACAGGACAGTTTCCGGAGCTTTTCGATATAGGCTTCGTTCTTGTCGCCCTTTTCCACCGTGTCCGTAACGTACAGGATGATATCGGCATCGCCGATGGCAGTGTCCACAAAGCTGAGCATGTTCTGCTGCAGCCGGTAGTTGGGTTTCAGGATGCCCGGAGTGTCGGAATATACAATCTGGTAGTCCTCTCCGCTCACGATGCCCATGATGCGGTGCCGCGTGGTCTGTGCCTTGGCGGTCACGATGGAAAGCTTTTCCCCTACCAGCGCATTCATCAGCGTGGATTTACCCACGTTAGGATTGCCGATGATGTTTACAAAGCCAGCCCTGTGCGCCATTATACGTATGCTCCCATCTTAAGGATGTTCACTTCTCCCTCGGTGAGATAGCGCCAGTCGCTCTTCTTGAGGCCCTTCTTGGTGAGACCGGCGAAATAGACGCGGTCCAGGGCACGGACTTCGTAACCCAGGGACTCGAAGATGCGGCGGACAATGCGGTTCTTGCCGGAATGAATTTCGATACCCAGCTGCCGGTGGTCGTGCGCGTCGATGTATTCCAGTTCATCGGCCGCTACGATACCGTCACTGAGTTCTACGCCGGCGAGGATCTTCTCCTTGTCTTCTTCCGAGAGGGGGGCGTCCAGTACCACCTGATAGATTTTCTTCTTGTTGTAGGAGGGGTGGGTGAGCCGTTCGGCCATCTCTCCGTCGTTGGTGAACATCAGCACGCCGGTGGTATTCTTGTCCAGCCGGCCTACCGGGAATACGCGGGTGGGGCAACCTTTCAGCAGGTCCATCACCGTCTTTTCCGCATGCGGGTCGCTGGCGGTGGTTACATAGCCCTTGGGCTTGTTCATCACGATATAGACTTTTTCCTCTCCTTTCAGGCGCTGTCCGTTAAAACGGACGTCATCGGTGAGGACGTTCACCTTGGTGCCCAGTTCCGTCACCACTTCGCCGTTCACGGTAACCACGCCGCTCTGGATGAGGGTATCGGCCTCCCGCCGGGAGCAGACACCGGAATTGGCGATGAATTTGTTCAGACGGACTATTTCCTGGATTTCGGTCTTTACGGTGTCGTCGTCACTGTAGCGGCCGTTCACCTGGGGCTTGCGGCGCAGCATGGCGCTCATGCCTTCATCCGCCTGGCTGCGCTTTTTGGCCATGGGTTTGCGGGCGCCGGGTTTGGTGCCGAAGGACGGCTTTCCATAGCCGCTGCGGCCTTCCGGCTTGGCGCCATAGGGTTTGCGGGTTCCCTCGGGCCGGGCACTGCCGCCGGGCTTGCGGGTGCCGCCGTAGTTGTTTCCGCCCTCGTGCGGACGGGATTCGGATTTGCCGTAAGAGCGGCGTTCCCCATAGGAGGAACGGTGTTCCCCGTCGGCGGAGCGCCCGGGGTTGTAGGCACGACGAACCGGCCGCTCTTCGGAATCGAAACTGCGGCTGGTGCTGTAATCCACTTTTTCTGCATGGCCTTCATAGGCCTTTCTCACGATACGTTTTCTCGTACCTTTCTTATTTTCTTCCATAGATAAAATTGCGACTCACGTCGTTATTTGAGTTTGAATATATAGGTGATGGTGCCCAGCTGCACAGCGGGGGCATCAGCCTTTTGGTTGAAGTGGGCCTTCAGGGCGGCGTTGCGGGCCGCGGTCCACAGGTTCTTGTCGGTTACGGTGGTGCCCTCTACGCCGGGGATGGCGTCGGTGACCTCTCCGTATTGATTCACTTTGATCTGCACTACCACTTTCCCTTCCAACTGGGCCGAATAGGAGGGTTTGGGCAGGGTTCCTAGCACGTTACGGCCCTGCAGATGGGCGTTGGCGCTGCCTTCCGTGCGTCCTTCCTGGGCATTGCCGTCCGGCTGACCGGCCTTGAAGCCGGGGCTGGGCTCCTGGGCGCCGTGCGGGGTGGTGGCGGTATTGTCCTGCCTGCTCATTCCCGGGAAGGAGGCCCGGGGATCCAGCTTGGGTTCTTCCATCTTGGGCGTGGGCACTTCCACGTCTCCGTGGTCGTTCTGCCGGGTGGCAGGCGTGGTGTTGGGGGTGGTTTTCACAACGGGTGATTCGGCCTGCTGAACCAGTTCCACTGGCTTGGTTACATCCACATTTTCGGCCTGGGGCTCCCGGCCCGCCTGAGTGGGTGTGGGTTTTTCCTGGAAGAGCTCTTCCTCGAACTCAATCACCAGGGAAGTGCGCTCGGGGGGCGGCGGATCCAGATAGGAGAGCCCGCTGGTGAGGCAAATCACCAGCGCCAGGGCGTGCACCACCACCGTGACGAGGATTCCCGTCACGTTGGCGCGTTTGTCGCGTTGCTGTCTGGTGCGCTGGTAAGGTTGCATAAGCTATTCGGGCTGGGTGGCCAGAATCACTTTGTAATGATTCCGTTTAGCTATATTCATAATTTGTACCACTTCTCCCACCGGGACGCTTTCGTCCGAATAAATGGAGAAGGTAGGGTCCTCTTCGGCAGAAAGAAGGCCGATAAGCTCGTCCTCCACCGCTTCGTAGGACAGCGGGTCCTGCGCCCCGTTCACGTGGTAGGTGTAGGTGTCGTCGCCCCAATCCTTGATGCTCACGCTCACGGTGGCCTTGGCGTTCACCTGCCCGGTGCTCTTGGGAAGCAGGAGCTTAAGGGCGTTGGGGTTGATGAGCGTGGAGGTGACCAGGAAGAAGATGAGCAGCAGGAACACGATATCCGTCATGCTGGATACCGAGAACGAAGAGTCCACCTTGGTGTTTCGCTTGAGTGCCATACGCTATTCTTCGCCGGGTTCGTTAAGGACGATGTCAATGAATTCCAGGGTGGAATTCTCCATCTTATAGACCAGGTTAGATACCTTGGAGGTGAGCCAGTTGTAGCCGAAGTAGGCGATGATACCCACGATAAGGCCGCCTACAGTGGTGAGCATGGCTGTGTAGATACCGTCGCTCAGAAGGGTGATGTCTATGTTGTTGCCGGCCTTGGACATGTTGAAGAAGGCCTGCACCATACCCATTACCGTTCCCAGGAAACCAATCATGGGGGCGCCGCCGGCGATGGTGGCCAGGATAGGAAGGCCCTTTTCCAGACGGGCTACTTCTACATTGCCGATGTTTTCGATGGCGCTCTGGATATCGGCCATGGGCCGGCCCATCCGGTGGATACCGGTCTCAATCATGCGGGCTACGGGGTTGTCGAACTTGCGGCAGAGGGTGACGGCGCTCTTGGTCTTGCCGTCGTTCATGTAGTCCCGGATGTCGTTCATGAAGTTGGGATCTATCTTGGAGGCGTGGTCTATCATCCACCATTTGCGGCCGATGATGTAGATGGCCAGGATGCTGAGGGCCAGCAGAACCCACATGAGCGGGCCGCCCATGGTGAACATGGAGAAGAGACTTTCATTCATCTGGGTAGGCTGGGCGGGTGCTGCGGCAACGGGAGCCTCCGCTGCTACTGCGTTGACCAGGGCTTCGACCGTGTCGGTCTGGAGAAGTTGGAAAACCATATTGCTGTTACTATTTGTTTAATTCAATTTTTAACCTACAAATATACAAATAATTTATGGAATTTAGGGTTATCGTGGAAAAACTGACTATTCGGCGAGGCCGGTCAGGTACCCGCAAAATAAATAATATAATGTAGTTAAAAATCATTTAGGACAATTTCGGCCATCATAATTTTAAAAATTGTTAAATAACTATTGCTTTTGGGATAAATTGGTTGTATATTTGAGCGGTAAAATAATAAAATAGAGAATTACAACCACATCAATTTAACAATAACCGCTTAATTATTCTCTAAATGATTAAAAAACTATTTACGGCAATGGGTATCATTGCGATACTCTCCGTGTTCCTGGGCGGCCTCACGGCACAAGCCCAGAATCGGGCGGTAAAGGGTACGGTCCTGGATACCGGCGGACAACCGGTTATCGGCGCCGTGGTAATGGTGGCGGGCAATGACCGCATAGCCACCATCACAGCACCGGACGGAACCTTTACTCTTAATGTGCCTGCCGGGTCCACGCTGTCCGTGGAAAGCCTGGGTTATGTCAGCCAGACCATTCCCGTGGGTAACCAGACAGAGTTTAACATCATCCTGGAAGATGATGTAGAATCCATTGAAGAAACGGTTGTGGTGGGTTACGGTGTGCAGCGCAAGAGCGACCTCACCGGTTCCGTGGCCTCGGTCCGCGAGGCGGAACTGGCCAACCGTTCCACCTCCGACGCCGCCGCTGCCCTGCAGGGCAAGGCCGCCGGCGTGCAGGTTTATACCAACTCCGGTGCTCCGGGTGAAAAGGCGCACATCCGCGTCCGTGGTATTTCCTCCAACTCCGGCTCCGGCCTGGGCCCGCTCTTTATCGTGGATGGCCTGAAAGTGGATGACATCCAGTATCTGGACCCTTCCATGATTGAATCCATGGAGGTCTTGAAAGATGCTGCATCAGCCGCAATCTATGGTGCGCAGGCCGGTAACGGTGTTATCCTGGTTACCACCAAAAACGGCTCCAAGAGCAAAGACGGCACCATCTTCTACAACTACAAACTGTCTGTAACCTCGCTGGGACACCGCGCCGAAGTGCTGAATGCCGAGGAATTCATCGACTTCCAGCAGCAGGCCGGCCAGCGCACCCGCGAACAGTTGCTCTCTTCCGGCATCTGGGATGGCAAGACGGACACCAGCTGGGCCGATGTCCTCTATGGAAAGGGTATCACGCACAGCCACACTTTCGGAGCCCAGGGCGGTAATGACCGTGGCAGCTATTTCCTGTCCCTGAATTATGTGGATGAAAACGGTATGGCCCAGGGCGACAAGGACTACTACAAACGCCTGACCGCCCAGATCAATGCCGACTACAAGGTCAAGTCCTGGTTCACCGTAGGGACCAACACCTCCATCGAGCGTTACGAGAAGGCCGATATCGGCAGTCCGCAGGAATACGGCGGTACCCTCCTCGGTGCCCTGATCATCGACCCGCTCACCCCGGTGTACTTCAACTCTCCGGACGAGATGCCGTTCAACATGAACAAGGCTTACACCGACGGCTACACGGACCAGAGCGGCAACCACCACGATTATAACTTCTACACGAACGAGAAGGGTCAGTGGTATTCCACCTCCGGCCTCCTGGAAGGTGACGGTATGAACCCGCTCATCAACATAGCCCGGGCTTATGGCAAAAGTGAAGGATGGCGTGTTCGCGGTACTGTTTTCGCCAACATCACCCCTTTCAAAGGCTTCGTGTTCACTTCCCGCCTGGGTTACCGCATCAACCAGAGCTACAGCAGCGACTACTCGGAGCCGTACTATGTGAACTCCAAGCACCACAGCGAGACGTACAGCATATCGGCCAGCTCCAGCCAGAGTTACTACTATCAGTGGGAAAACTTTGCGAACTACAACGTTACGCTTGCAAAGAAACACGCCATCGGCGCCATGGCCGGTATGTCCTATACCTTCAATGACAGCCGCGGCGTGAACGCCTCGCTGGACGGTGAAGACCCGCTGAAGGGCTATGCCGAAAACTTCCGTTACCTCACCCAGGACAACGGTTCCGGCAAAAAGGGCATCGGCGGCGGACAGCCCAGCAATTCCACGCAGATTTCCTACTTCGGCCGTCTCACCTACAGCTACGACAACCGCTACAGCCTGCAGGCGAATTTCCGTGCCGATGCCTTCGACTCCTCCAAACTTTCCACCAAGAACCGCTGGGGCTACTTCCCTTCGGTATCGGCCGGCTGGACGGTGTCCAACGAGCGTTTCATCAAGGATAATGTAAGCCGGGACATCCTCAGTTTCTTGAAGTTCCGTGCTTCCTGGGGTATCAATGGTAACATCTCCGTGCTTTCCGGATATCCTTATTCCACATCCATTTCCTATAATGACAAGAACTATCAGTTCCATGTGGGCAACAACACCCTGGACTATGGTTCCGTTCCGGATGGCCTGGCCAACCCGAACCTTACCTGGGAGACCTCCGTGCAGACGGACATCGGCATGGACGCCCGCTTCCTGAACAACCGCCTCACCCTGGGTGTGGACTGGTTCAACAAGAACACCGAGGGCCTGATTGTGAGAATCGCCCCGCTGGCCGAAATCGGCGTGAGCGCGCAAACCCCCGTCAATGCCGGTTCCGTGAACAACAATGGTTGGGAATTCGAGCTGGGCTGGCAGGACAACATCGGCGACTTCCATTACAGCCTCAACGGTAACTTCTCCACCCTAAACAACAAGGTGACTTACCTGGATCCGCTGGCCGGTGAAGGTGTGAAATCCGGTTCCCACTTTGCCAACTACAAGCTCTCCACCTGGTTCGAGGAAGGTTATCCGCTCTGGTTCCTGTATGGCTACAAGTACAAGGGCATCGGCTCGGACGGCTTTGCCGAATTCTATGACAAAGAGGGCAACGTAACGGCCACGCCCACCACGGACGACCGCCAGTTCCTGGGCAGCACCATTCCTTCCTACCAATATGGTCTCACCCTCCGTCTGGACTGGAAGGGCGTGGATCTCACCGTTTTCGGCACCGGTTCCGGCGGCAACTGGCTTGTACCTTGCATCTACCGTACGGAACATATCCAGATCAATACGCTCCGTTATTTCTATCAGGAAGCCGGCAAATCCATCCCGTCCATCGACAAGATGTACGACAAGATTGATTTCTGGAGCTCCTCCGCTACCATGTTCAAGGGCGACTACTTCAAAATCAAGCAGATCCAGCTGGGTTACACCCTTCCCCGGAAGTGGACGCAGAAGATCCTGATCAAGGACCTCCGTGCCTATGTTTCCCTGGATGACTGGTTCGTGTTCACGAAGTATCCCGGATTCGATCCCGAGGCTGCCACTACCGGTTCCTCCACCGGCCGTGGCCTGGATAAGGGTACCTACCCGAATGCCAAGAAACTGATGTTCGGTGTCAATATTTCCTTCTAAACAGACTGCCTTATGAAAAAGATCTATATTATCTTTATTGCCATTGCGGCAGCCCTTGTAACCCTGGTGTCCTGCAACCAGAAACTGCTGGATATCCCGCAGAAGGGTGTGGTTGCCTATGAGACTTTCTACCAGACGGACGAGGATGCTTTCTCGGCCCTGGTATCCACCTACGCCAACGTGGTGAAGCTGTACGGCAAACTGAACAGCAACACCCCGTCCTACAATGTCTTCTTCAATGCTCCCGGTGACGAGCTTTACTGGGGCGGCAGTAACAAGGACGACCATGTGGCCGGCCAGGAAATCAACGAGTTCCGGGTTACCTTCAACGACAATAACGGCCATATCACCGCCGTGTACAAGACATTTTACGAAATTATCTACAAGGCCAATCTGGTAATCGACAACTTCTATGGAGAGAACGGAGAGTTGGCCGACAGCCCCACAAAGAAGCAGTGCGTGGCCGAAGCCCGTGTGCTTCGCGCCTGGGCCCACATGGAACTGGCCAATCACTTTGGCACCCCGCCTTTGGTGGACCATGTGCTGGACGGTAATGCCAAGCCCACCAATTCCGACAAGGAAGAGCTTTGGCAATTCATTATCAACGACTTCAAGACTGCTGCGGAAGCCCTTCCCGCCCGTGCCGGGAAGAATGACAAGGATGGCGCCGTACGGATTACCCAAGGTGCGGCCCTCGCTTTCCTGGGCAAGGCACAGGTGATTCATGGCGATTATGCCGATGCCAAGGCTTCCCTCAAACGGGTGATCGACTCCGGCAACTACGACCTGGTTCCCGGCACCAAGATGGCCGATCTCTTCCATATGGCCGGCGACGGTTGCGAAGAAAAGATATTCGAAATCAATGTGGAGGATGCCGATAAGTACGGAAAGAACGGCCGTTGGGATTATCAGGCCAACCAGTCCCTGTTCTTCCGCCAACTGAAGGCTTTCCCGGATTTCACCCTCCAGTCGGTGGGCTGGGGCAACAATATGGCCCCCAGCGAGAAGTTCCTTACGGCTCTCCTGAAGAATGAGAAGGGTTCCTATCGCCAGAAGGCCTGGGTGGTTTCCTATGAAGACCTCCTCACCGAGTATCCCTATCCCAAGGATGGCAGCATGGGTAAAGACGAGAAACTGCTGGATGGCAACCGTGGCTTGGACCTGCAGAAGCGTCCGGACCTCTATGCCAACTGCGGCTGGTTCTTCATGAAGTTCGTTCCCCGCAGGTCGGACCTCAATGCCAACTCCTCCAGTTGCACGCAGGAGAACAAAATAGTGATGCGCTATGCCGAAGTCCTGCTCCTGTATGCCGAAGCCTGCGCCATGGCGGGTGACGACGGCAGCGGCCTGTCGGCCCTGAACAAGGTGGCTTCCCGTGCCGGTGCTCCTACCTATGCCAGCCTGAGCATGGATAATGTAAAAAAGGAAAAATGGTTTGAACTGGCCTGGGAAGGCACCCGCTTCGTGGACCTGGTGCGCTGGGGCGATGCAGCCAAAGAACTGGCCTACAAAAGCAACACCAAGACTCCTTACCTGCGTGACGACTTCTATACCAACAAGGATGGCAGCGGCAATCTGATTACGCCTGTCCAGGTTACGGACGATATGGGCCTCACTTACTGGACCCTGAACGAAGACCGCGGCAAGGTGGTGGGAAGTTACACCGACAAGACCGGACGCCCGCACAAGGCCATTGTCCTTTGGGAGGATGACGGTTACGGCGCCAAGGGCGGCGGTTTCAAGCCCGGCAAGCACGAGCTCTATCCCTTCCCGCTGGACGTAATCACGGCCAATCCCTGGAATCCTGAAACCGGTACCGGTATCAAGCAGAATCCCGGCTGGGAATAATTAACTTAAGCACATTGATTGGAAAGGAGCCCTCGATGCGGGGGCTCTTTTTAGTAGGATACTTTGTTGAGGAAAAGGGCGTTTCCGGGAACGGACTCCCCGGCGTCACCGCGGGTGCCACCAGCTATCAGTTCTGCTATCCATTCGGGCCGATGTTTTCCCCGGCCCACTTCGATGAGCGACCCCACCGTGGCCCGCACCATGTTCCTGAGGAACCGGTCCGCAGCAATCCTGAAATACCAATAGCTCCTGTCGGAGGAGGGTATTGGTCCACAAATCGCCTCCGCTTCGCTTCGGCCCCTCCCACTGCCGTCGGCAGCGGGCTCCTCCCTCTTACACGGCCGAGGGTGGCCATGGATTTTTGAACCAACACCCTCCTCCGACATGGAGAGAATTTGGAGATGGCTTGGAGTGTAGGGGGCCCAAAAGGCCTCGAAAACGGTGCAGATGGAGGTCTTGTTGTCGCCGCCGGTCTTTTCGAAGCAGGAGAAATCGTGGGTGCCAAGAAGGTACTGACAGGCCTGGTTCATGGCTTCGAAATCGAGGTGCGGATAGCCGCACTGCCAGCTCCAGGGAGCCACGAAAGGGTCTTTCTGTCTGTGAATGAAATAGGTATATTCCCGTCTCCTGGCACTGAAGCGGGCGTGGAAATCATCGGCCACGGGAACCACGCTATGGACTGCTATCGAGCGGGGGAGCATGGCATTTAATTTGTAGCATAAGTCCGATTGCCCGAAGGGCAGTTCCCCGTCCACATCGAAGTGGGCCAAGTAATTGACGGCGTTCACGGAGGTGTCGGTGCGGCCGGCTCCGGTAACGGCTACCGGGCGGTTCAGCAGGCGGGACAAGGTCCCCTCCAGGCTGGCTTGTACGGACGGAGCGTTGGGCTGGATCTGCCAGCCGCAGAATGAAGCTCCGTCGTAGGATAGGCAGATGGAATAACGCATATGCAAATGTAATAATTTATATGGAAAGCGTAAACATTCGTGAATTGAACGAGCGAATCCAGAAAGAGAGTTCCTTCGTGGATCTGCTCACCCTGGAGATGGGTAAAGTGATTGTAGGGCAGAAGCATCTGGTGGACAACCTCCTCATCGGCCTGCTTTCCGGCGGCCACATCCTGCTGGAAGGCGTCCCGGGCCTGGCCAAGACCTTGGCCATCAATACCCTGGCCCAGGCGGTAGATGCCAAATTCAGCCGCATCCAGTTCACCCCGGACCTGCTGCCGGCCGATGTGGTGGGCACCCTGGTCTATTCCCAGAAGAAAGAGGAATTCGAGGTGCACAAGGGCCCCATCTTCGCCAACTTCGTACTGGCCGATGAAATCAACCGTTCCCCGGCAAAGGTACAGAGCGCCCTGCTGGAAGCCATGCAGGAAAAGCAGGTGACTATCGGCGAGAATACCTACCAGCTGCCGCAGCCTTTCCTGGTGATGGCCACCCAGAACCCCATCGAGCAGGAAGGCACCTATCCGCTGCCGGAGGCCCAGGTGGACCGTTTCATGCTGAAGGTGGTGGTGTCCTATCCCAAGAAAGAGGAAGAGCGCCTCATAATCCGGATGAACAACGCAGGAGAGTTCCCCAGGGCCAACGCCGTGGTAACTCCGCAGGATATCATCCGAGCCCGCGAGGTGGTGCGGGACGTGTATATGGACGAAAAGATCGAGCGTTATATTGTGGACATAGTCTATGCCACCCGTACCCCGGAGGAATATGGTCTGAAGGAGCTCAAGAACTTTATCTCCTACGGCGCTTCTCCGCGTGCAAGTATTTCACTCTCACTCGCTTCCAAGGCTTATGCCTTTATCAAGCGCCGTGGCTACGTGATTCCGGAGGATGTGAGGGCCGTCTGCAACGAGGTGCTCCGTCACCGTATCGGCCTGACATACGAAGCCGAAGCAGAGAATGTCACTCCCGAACAAATAATTGAAAAAGTCATTAATGCGGTAATTGTCCCGTAATGACACCAGAAGAGTTAATAAAGAAGGTCCGGAAAATCGAGATCAAGACCAAGGCGCTCAGCCACCAGATCTTCGCCGGCGAATACCATTCCGCGTTCAAAGGGCGCGGTATGGCGTTCAGCGAGGTGCGGGAGTACCAGTGGGGGGACGATGTGCGCAATATGGACTGGAACGTGACCGCCCGGATGAACGCCCCTTACGTGAAGGTGTTCGAGGAAGAGCGGGAACTTACGGTGGTGCTCCTGGTGGACATCTCGCGCTCCGGACTGTTTGGGACGGCGGTTAAGACCAAGCGGGAACAGATTGCCGAAATCGCGGCTACGCTGGCTTTCAGTGCCATTCTGAACAACGACAAGGTGGGCTGTATCCTGTTCAGCGACCGGGTGGAAAAGTTCATTCCGCCGGCAAAGGGCCGCACCCACTTCCTGCACATCATCCGGGAAATCCTGGAGTACGAGCCGCTCCGTGACGGAACGGATATCGGCGAAGCTCTCCGCTACCTTACCAATGCCATCAAGAAAAAGTGCACGGCCTTTGTGCTCAGTGATCTGCTGGATGTATCGGCCGATGGTACGCCCCGTTATGAGGATGCCCTGAAAGTGGCCGTGAACCGGCACGATGTGTCTGTGATCCGGGTGAGCGACCCGCGCGAGCGTACCCTCCCCAACGTGGGCTTTGTGTTCGCGAAGGATGCCGAGACCGGTGCCTCGCGCTGGATCAACACCGGTTCCCGCCGCGTCCGGGGTGCCTATGGAAAGTGGTTCCAGAACGCCAGGGAAAAGGCCGACCGCCTGCTGCTCCGCTATCAGGTGGACCGGGTGGACATAGCCACCAACGAGGATTATGTGCGGGGACTGATGTCTTTATTTCATAGAAGATGAAGTGGAAACTTACCATATCGGCCTTGCTGCTTACGACGCTCTGCTATGCCGCGGGGCGTCGGGTGGAGGCTGGTGAAACCTTCCTGGAGCTCATCCAGAAGCGGGATTCGGTGCTTATTGCCGACCAGCTCCGCTACGGGGTGGTGCTCAAGGATGTAAAAGAGAATACCCCGCTGGCCCTGCCGGAGTTCAAGCTGGAGAAGGAAAGCCCGCTGGAGATTGTGGGTACCTGGCAACTGGATTCCACACGGGTTGGCCGCAAGAAAGAAACGCCTGCGCGCTACGATATCCGGGCATCGCTGGTTTTATCGGCCTTTATGGGCGGCATCTATGAACTGCCGGACATCCCGGTGCTTCTGGACGGCGATACGCTGGTGTTCCGCGCCGCGAAGCCGCTGGAAGTGAAGGAACTGCCGGTGGATATGGAAACCTTCCAGCCCAACGATATCAAGCCTCAGGTGAAGTTCCCTTATACCTTCAAGGAGGTCTTCCCCTGGGTGCTGGGGGTGCTGGCGTTGGCGGCCCTCATATGGCTGCTGGTCCGCTGGCTCCTGAGCCGCCGGAAAGCCGCCATCGAAAAGGAAAATGCCGAACCGGCGCACATCCGTGCCCTCCGCAAGTTGGACGCCTACCGCTCGGACAAATTCTGGGCGCCGGAGAAGCAGAAGACCTTCTATTCGGGCGTAACGGACGCCCTGCGGGAATACATCGCTTCCCGCTTTGGCGTAGGCGCCATGGAAATGACCACGGCCGAAATCTTCGAAGGCCTCAAGGGCACCGACGTTCCGGCCGATTTATACGAGGAGATGAAGGAGCTTTTCGAACGGGCCGATTTCGTGAAGTTCGCGAAATTCACCGCCAGCGACGAGGATAATGCCAAGGTGCTCCCCGGCGCGGTCCGCTTTGTGACCACAACGTATCAGGCCGAAGTTGACGCTGAAAATGGCGTAGAAGGGGATAATAGGGGGCAGAGCTCCCTCAAACAGGAGGCGTAGCGTATGTTCTTCGAGTATCCATATCTATTGTGGCTGCTGGCCGTTCCGCTGCTTCTGGTTCTGCGCTACCTGTGGTTGGAGATCAAGGACCGTCGGCCTCACCTTCGGGTGTCCAGCCTGGATGCCTGGAAGGCCGGGGGGCGCAGCGCCCTGGAGTGGGTGCGTCACATCCCTTTCATCCTCCGGATAGTTGCCCTTTGCCTCATCATCGTGGCTATCGCCCGGCCCCGGAGTTCCACCCAGATGGAAAGGGTGGATACGGAAGGCATCGACATAGTGTTTGCCATGGACGTCTCTACCAGTATGCTGGCACGGGACTTCGAGCCGGACCGCCTGAGTGCCGCCAAGGACATCGCCATCGAGTTCATAGCCCAGCGCCCGAGCGACCGGATGGGTATCGTGGTGTTTGCCGGCGAAAGCTACACCCAGTGCCCGCTCACCACGGACCGGGCCACCCTCATCAACCTGATGAAGGAAGTTCAGACAGACCTGATTGAGGACGGAACCGCCATCGGCAACGGTCTGGCGACGGCGGTAGCGCGCATGAAGGACTCCGACGCCAAGAGCCGGGTGGTGATCCTGCTCACCGACGGTGTGAACAACATGGGCGAGATAGACCCCGGCATGGCCGCGGAAATTGCCAAGACCTACGGTATCCGCGTCTATACCATCGGCGTAGGTGCCAACGGAACGGCCCCTTATCCCGTCCAGACGCCCTGGGGTATCGAACTTCAGAACATTCCCGTAGAGATTGACGAACCGCTGCTGAAGGGGATTGCCGATACCACCGGCGGCCGCTATTTCCGGGCTACGGACAACACCAAGCTCAGCGAGATTTATGCCGAGATTGGCCAGATGGAAAAGACCCGCACCACCGTGGATTCCTTCCCGGTGTACAAGGATTTGTATAAGAATTATGCATTGGCTGCGCTCCTGTGCCTGCTGCTGGAGCTGCTGCTGGGTGCTTTGCTAAGGAGGATGCCGTAATGCTGCTGTTTGCCGATTATAAATATCTGTATCTGCTGCTCCTGATTCCGGTGTTCCTCGTGGGATATGCCCTCTTGCGCTGGCTCAGGAACCGCAGGGTGAAGGCGTTCGGGGAGCCGGAACTGGTAAAGGCGCTGATGCCGTCCCGTTCCCGTTCCAAGGGATGGGTGCGGATGGTGCTCTTCTGCCTGGGCTTCCTCTTCTTCGTACTGGGCCTGGCCCGCCCGCAGACGGGGGCCAAATTGTCCGAGCGTAAGACCAAAGGAGCGGAGATTATCGTGGCCCTGGACGTTTCCAACTCCATGCTGGCCCAGGACTATTCGCCCAATAGGCTGGAGCGGGCCAAACTGGCTATTTCCCGCCTTACCGATATGCTGCAGGAAGACCGTATCGGCCTGGTTATCTTTGCCGGTACCTCCTTTGTGCAGCTGCCGGTAACTACCGATTACGTGAGCGCCAAGATGTTCCTAAGCAGCATAGACACCGGTTCCATTCCCATTCAGGGAACGGCCATTGGCGATGCCATCAGGCTCAGTATCAAGAGCTTCAGTGCCCAGAGCGAAAAGAGTCGCGTCATCATTGTAATCTCCGACGGCGAGAACCATGAGGACGACCCGGTGGAGGCGGCCAGGCAGGCGGCTGAGTTCGGCATCAAGGTGTACACCATCGGCGTGGGATCAGCCGAAGGACAGCCCATTCCGGTGGAGGGCGGAAGCCTCCTCAGGGACCAGCAGGGGGAGATTGTAGTGACCAAGCTGGACGAGAAAACCCTCCGGGAGATTGCCCGGGCCGGCAACGGTGCCTACATCCACGCCGGGAACGAGGAATTCGGCCTCAATCCCATTGTCCAGGACATCCGTCGTCTGGAAGACGAGGAATTCGGCAGCATCGTGTTTGAGGAGTACGACGAGCAGTACATGTACTTCTTCGGCATAGCGCTGCTGCTGTTTGTGATTGAAATGCTCATCGGCGAGCGCAAGCCCCGCCGCAAACTGTTCGAGCTATGAGAAAATTGCTGATACTGATTTTGGCCTTCAGTTGTGTCACGGCCTTTGCCCAGAAGGCAGACCTTCGCCGCGGGAACCGCCAGTTCCGGAAAGGGGAGTTTCCCAAGGCCGATATCAGTTACCGGAAGGCGCTGATGCAGGATTCCACCTCCGTGGCGGCTACGTATAACCTGGCCAACACCCTGTACCGGGAAAAAGATATGGAGAATGCCCGGAAGATGTTGGATGGGGCTAAGGAAGCGGCTGGTGGAGAAGCATTTGCGGCGGATTATTATTTTAATTTGGGCGATGTGGCCTGTGCCCAGGAGGACTGGCAGGCCGCCGTGGACGCTTTCAAGCAGAGTCTGTTATTGGCTCCAAACGACCTTAAGGCCAAAGAGAACTACATCTATGCCCGGAACAAGCTGATGGAACAGCAGCAACAGGACCAACAGGGAGACGGTCAGGACAACCAGGACCAGAACCAGCAGGACCAGCAGCAGAATCAGGATCAGCAGCAGGATAAGCAGGATCAGGGACAGAACCAGCAGGGCGAGGCCCAGATTTCTCCCCAGCAGGCCCAGCAGATGCTGCAGGCTATCCAGCAGAAGGAAAAGGAAACCCAGGAGAAGGTGGACGAGAAGAAGGCCGCGGCCCTCAAGTCCCGCCAGAAGGAAAAGAATTGGTAATATGAAGCGTTTACTAGGTGTATTGGTTGCGCTGCTCATGGCGCTTCCGCTGTGGGCCCAGTCCTCCATCCGTGTGGAGGTGCATAATATTGTGGAGCTGTCGGAGCAGTTCAATGTGGTATTCGTGATAGAAGGGGAGCATTCCCCGTCGGACTTTCAGTGGAGTGCCGGAGACGATTTCACCACCGTCTGGGGCCCCCAGAAGGGCTCTTCCACCAGTATCCAGATGGTAAACGGGAAAACCACCCGCAGTTCCCAAACCTCCTATACCTACATCCTGCAGGCCCGCAAGACCGGAACCTTCACCCTTCCCGCCGCTACGGCCAAGGTAAAGGGAGACGCCATCCAGTCCCGCCCGGTGAGTATTCAGGTGGTGGACAACGGCTCCCGTTCATCGGCCCAGTCCTCTTCCCAGTCTTCCGGCGAGACCTCGGCCTCGCAAAACCAGCAATCTTCTTCGGCGGATATCTTTATGCGTCTCTCCCTCAGCCGATCGTCGGTGGTGGTGGGAGAGCCGGTTACCGCCACCCTCAAGATTTACCACCGGACCAACCTGGTGGGCTTTGAGAATGCCAAGTTCCCTTCCTTCAACGGCTTCTGGAGCCAGGAAGTGGAGGCTCCTTCCAACATCGATTTCCAGCGGGAACAGGTGGACGGCAAGATGTACAATGCCGCTGTCCTGCGCCGCTGGGTGATTATTCCGCAGAAGGCAGGAGACCAGACCATAGATCCGGCCGAGATTGTGTGCCTGGTGAATCAGCAGCGTCGCCGCAGCACGGGCTCCATCTTTGACGATTTCTTCGAGAACGATTATCTTACCATCCGTCAGCGGGTCTATACCGGGTCTCCCACCCTGCATGTATCGGCCCTTCCCGCCGGTGCACCGTCTGCCTTCGGCGGCGGTGTGGGCGATTTCACCGTCCAGGCCCGCCTGAGCAAGGATTCCCTCAAGACGCACGATGCGGCTTCACTGCTGGTAACAGTGTCCGGAAAGGGCAATATCGCTCTGCTGGAGGCCCCCAAGGTGAACTTCCCGCCGGACTTCGAGGTCTATGACGTGCGTACCACCGTAAATGCCGACAAAAGTGGCACTTCCGGTTCCAAGACCTTTGAGTATCCGTTCATTCCGCGCAGTCCCGGCGACTTCACCATCGCTCCCGTAAAGTATGGCTATTACGATGTCTCCGCCCGCCGCTACCAGACGGCTGCCACGGATTCCCTCCGGCTCAAGGTGGCCCGTTCGGCCGGTACAGGTACTGCGGTGGTGGATTCCGGTTCTTCCCTTACGGTGGACCGCAAGGGCGTGAAGAACCTGGGAGACGATATCCGCTTCATCCGCACCCGCACTTCGCTGGACTCTTCCAGGGATTTCTTCGTGTATTCTCCGCTCTGGTGGAGCCTGGTGGCGCTGTTCCTTTTGGCCGGCTTCGGTTTCTGGCTGGGCTTCCGCAAGATGGCCGCCCGTCGGGCCGATGTGGCGGGAACCCGCAATCGCAAGGCCACGCGACAGGCTCTCAAGCGCCTGGCCCAGGCCCGGGATTTCCTGCAGAAGAACCTTTACACGGCCTTCTACGAAGAATTGCACCGTTCCCTGCTGGGCTTTGTTGGGGACAAGCTATCCATGGATATGGCGGAGCAGAACAAGGAAAATATTGCATCGGCTTTGGTAGAGAAGGGGGCTTCTGAGGCACTGGCGGCCGATTTCACCGCCCTACTGGATGCCTGCGAATTCGCCCGCTATGCCCCGGATGCGGGTCACGAGGCCATGAACGCCCATTACGAGCAGGCCGTCTCGCTCATTACGGCCATCGATTCGTCTATGAAAAAGACTCCTGCCCGCAGCGGAAAAATGGCTTCCATGCTGTTGTCCCTGCTGCTTCTGGTTCCGTTTACCGCCCATGCCGCCCAGTCTTATCCGGATTCCCTCTGGAATGCCGGCGTGGAGGCTTACACGGCCGGCGATTATGCATCGGCCTTGCAGGATTGGGAACAGGTCCGTTCGGCCGGACTGATGTCCAGGGACTTGTACTACAACCTGGGCAACGCCTATTTCAAGACTGGCGAAATAGCTCCGGCCATCCTTTGGTATGAACGCGCTTTGCGTCTGGACCCTTCCGATGCCGATGTCCGCTACAACCTGGAATTCGCCCGTTCCCAGACGCAGGACCGCATAGAGGAAGTGCCGGAAATCTTCTTCGAGGCCTGGGGCCACAAGATATGCTATCTGCTGCCTTCCAACACCTGGGCCGTTCTGTCGCTGGTGTTCTTGGCCCTTACGGTGGCCTTGGCGCTGTTGTTCCTGCTGGGGTCCACTTCCGGCCGGCGCCGGCTGGGCTTCTTCGCCGGTATAGTTACCTTGCTACTGGCTTTGCTGGGCTGGGACTTCGCCCAGTGGCAGCGCACCGAAGCCCGCCAGCAGAACCGCGCTATCGTAATGCGTCCGGTGTCCTCCGTGAAGAGTTCCCCTTCGGCCGATACCGCCAAAGATTTGTTCATCCTGCACGAAGGCACTTCCGTGAAGGTCCTGGACACCGTCTCCGGCTTTGTGAACATTGAAATAGCCGACGGCCGCCAGGGTTGGCTGCCAGCAAAGGATATAGAGGTGATTTAACGGATTCCCCACAGCACCACGCCGATGCTCACGGAGACGTTGAGGGAGTGCTTGGTGCCCTGCTGGGGAATTTCAAGGGAGAAATCGGCGGCGTCCACAACGGACTGTTGGACGCCATCCACTTCATTTCCGAAAATGAGAGCGTACTTTCGTGCCGGGTGTTCCGCCGGGCATCGGCCTTCTTTTAGCCCCGGGGAACATATGCCTCTTTCGACCTGAAACTCATCTAATTTAACCGAATGGACCGTTTGCTCCACGGCGATTACCGTATAGCCATCGGCCTGCAGTCTGCGGACCAAGTCCACCACATCGGTCACGTGTTCGAAAGGAACCACTTCCTCAGCCCCCAGAGCCACTTTCCGGAGTTCCGGCGAAGGCGGGACGGGACAGATGCCGCCCAGGTAGATTTTGTCTACGCCGAAGGCATCGGCCGTGCGGAAGGCGCTTCCCACGTTGTGGGCGCTGCGGATATTGTCCAGTATGAGCACGATACCGCTTTCCGGCTTCTGGCGGTAGGCTTCGGCCGACAGGCGGCCTAGTTCGATATTGAGCAGTTTTCTGTCTTTCATCGGCACAAAGATAAGGCATTTTACCGGAAAAAGATTATATTTGTATGATAGAACAAAACTGTATTTCATGAAACAAGATCTGCAGGTCTTCGACCTTATCAAGAAAGAATACGAGCGCCAGTCTTCCGGTCTGGAACTGATTGCCTCGGAGAACTATGTGTCCAATCAGGTAATGGAAGCCATGGGCTCCATCTGCACAAACAAGTATGCCGAAGGGTACCCCGGCAAACGCTACTACGGCGGCTGTGAGGTGGTGGATCAGATTGAACAACTGGCCATCGACCGTCTCTGCGCCCTGTACGATGCGGAGTATGCCAACGTGCAGCCGCATTCCGGCGCCCAGGCCAATATGGCCGTTACCATGGCCATCCTCAAGCCCGGCGACACCTTTATGGGTCTGGACCTCTCCATGGGCGGTCACCTTACCCACGGCTCTCCCGTGAATGCCAGCGGCCTCCTGTACCATCCGGTGGCCTATGGCCTCAATCCGGAAACCGGCCGGGTGGACTACGATGAAATGGAACGCAAGGCCCTCGAGTGCAAGCCCAAGCTCATTATCGGTGGTGCATCGGCCTATTCCCGCGAATGGGACTATGAGCGTATGCGCGCCATTGCCGATAAGGTGGGCGCCATCCTTTGGATTGACATGGCCCACACCGCCGGCCTCATTGCCGCCGGCCTGCTTAAGAATCCGGTGAAATACGCCCACATTGTCACTTCCACTACTCACAAGACCCTCCGCGGACCGCGCGGCGGCATTATCCTTATGGGCAAAGACTTCGACAATCCTTGGGGCCTCACCACTCCGAAGGGCGAAATCAAGAAGATGAGCGCCATCCTCAATTCCAGCGTGTTCCCGGGCATCCAGGGCGGTCCGCTGGAGCACGTAATCGCCGCCAAGGCCGTGGCCTTCTTCGAGGCCGCCCAGCCGGAATACAAAGAATACCAGAAGCAGGTGATGGCCAACGCCGCCGCCATGTGCAAGGAATTCATCGCCCGGGGCTACAAGATTATCTCCGGCGGAACGGATAACCACTTGATGCTCATAGACCTCCGTACCAAATTCCCGGATCTTACAGGACGCATGGCCGAAAAGGAACTGGTACGGGCCGATATCACCGTGAACAAGAACATGGTACCTTTCGACAGCCGCAGCGCCTTTGCCACCAGCGGCCTCCGCATCGGCACTCCGGCCATCACCTCCCGCGGTTTTGAGGAGAAGGACATGCTGTTCATCGTAGACCTGATAGACCAAGTGCTCACCTCGGCCAATGCCCATGCCGTGGCCTTGGCCTCCAAAGAACCCGACGAGAAGCAGACGGCCGAACGCATCGCCCACAAACTCATCCTGGACGAGGTCAAGCGTAAAGTGCACATGATGACCTCCGGCCGGCCGCTGAACCGGTACTAGGCCAGCCGCCAAATCACAAAAACTGTTTTATCCCCATAGCTAGCACACCGTCAAGACCGGAAACTGCCATTTCAGGTACTGTGGAAAGGCAAAAGCACACGGTCAGAACCAAAATCTCAGAGATGTGGTCCTGACCGCGTGCTGTGCGGGGCCTATGGAGATTCACCGGGCTGCCTGCACAATACCCATACGGCGTAAGGGGGTAGTACTTCTCCGCCAGGGGGCTTGGGTGAGCCAGGTGGTCGAGCCGGGACTGTAGAGGCGGGCGCCGGAGTCCAGGTAGGGGGCCCCGGTGACCGGGCCGATACCGGAAAGGTCCGTTAGGGATGTCCCTGCAATTTCCTTACCGCCGAAGCGGAACCGCTTCTCGGAATAGTCCGTCGTGCCGCCGGAGATTTGGAGGAATACCATATCGCTCAAATACAGCCGCGTGGTTGTCCCGTCTCCCACCCGGTTCACCGTGGCGGTGCGCTGAAGATTGTCGTAGGTGAAGGCCTGCGTGGCCGTGCTGCCATTGTCCAGCTTGGCCGATACGGAAGCCAGTCGCAAGCGCGCGTCATAGGTATTCTCTGTATAGTTTTTCCACCTCATGAAAGCGTTGAATGTAATCGCCTATCTTTCAATCTTTTATGCAATCTCGCCTTGTTATTTCTATCGGGCGAAATAGCGTAATCTCCTATGTATTAATTCGTTCCATTTAACGCGCGATATACTTCCGCTGCCATCCTTTACCACGCGGGTACAACCCAGGTGGACCGTTACATATATATAGTACTGCACCTTGTCCTTACCAATACCGGATAACAGGAGGCCGTCTTGCTTTTCTGCTTGAGTAGATTCAAATACCGCTACCCCTTGGTCTGGAGTAGCGGTATCACCACGATTAAGAGCTTATTTACCGTCAAATACGCCGGTGAAGAGGATGGCGCCGCTGGAAACCTCGGAAATCACATAGGCGAAGGGGTGGTCGGCATGGAAGATGACGGGCTTGGGCGGCTCAGCTCCGTTGCTGGTGGCCTTTATCCCTATCACCGTTGTCGCGGCGCCCTCAACGCCGTTCTCATCCAGGGTAAGGGTAGACTTCTGGACCACCTCACTAATCATTACATTCCTCCCGGAAACCATCCGGTCGAACTCGGCCGACTCCGTGAAGGCACGCTTCACGCCCAAAGCCTGAAGGGTCCCTTTCAGCTCAAAACTGCTCTCCGTCTTGAATTTGGGCAGGCGGTATTGCACCCGGGTTGCCGCCAGCCTGGAAACAATGGCCGACCAGTCTAGAGGTTCCAGTTCCTTCAGCATTCCGGCAAGGCCGTCATCCTCCTTGGGAAGGAATACAGTATAGACAAACCGCATCTTCTCGCCCAAGAGTAGCCTTATTACCCTGTAGTCTCCCATATCGGCATAGGCAATATCATCCTCGGAAAATAGATAATCCACTTTTATGGGGGTGGTTCCGCCAGCCTTGAAGTTCTCGCCCTTGGCAATCTGGTACTCGTTGAAGGGCTCAAACCATTTCGCCTTGAAATATAGGGAGTTGAGCAGATAGGCGATGCCGGATGGATTGATGTTCTCCAGGATGACGGGAATGAGCCCGTTGGTGTTCCGCCTGCTCCAGTCGTTGATAAGGGACAAGGTGCCGGCCTCGTCACTGAAATCGGCATTCACTATGGGGGCGAAGTAGCTGGACGACATCTGCTCCTTGTAGGCATCCACCAGGCTGTATTGTTTGTTCAGGACCAAGGCGTTGGCCAGGCTCAGGAATACGCCCAGATCCACGGCGGGCAGTTGTTCCAGCAGGGATTTGGAATACGCGTTCAGGGCATCGGATCCCACTCCGTCAAAGCCCAGGGCAGAAAGGACTTCCTTCTCCGTCTCCCCGCTGGCGCCGCTGGCCGCCATGGACAAAGCCATCTGCAGGCTGAGCGGAGACACCACATAACTCTTCCCTTCATAGAGCCTGGCCATAGTCCTTAAGGCAAACTGGCCCGCAGCTTGCTGGTAGCTCTTCTGGTCATCTGTCAAGGAGATGCCTTTTATCTCCGTTTCGGGAATGGGGAAGAGGACCTCGATGGGACCTTGCGTAATAAACTCTTCCTCACCGTTCTCCGGTTCATTCCCGTTATCGTCCAGGGGAGTCTTCACCGTGTTGCATCCCGTCCAAAGGATGGATGCAAAAAGCAGCGCACCTAATTGTATTCCAAACTTTTTCATATTACGTCGTGTTTAATCAAACAGTCCCTGTTGTTGCAAATATACGGTTTTTACTGACAAAAACCATAAAGCATATAATCAATAGTGTTAAATGTGAACACGCTTGGCATCCAGCTGATTACATCGGCACTGAACCATACCCCATCCATACCTGATCCATCCCAACCCCAGTTCATCCCGAAATAACGGCCCGACACAATTGTCTCAGTCTCCATCATTAATTCATACTCTGTTACGTATGGAGGATCACCTGGTTCAAGTGGAACTGGAACCGGGGCTTGATAAACGTTGTTTACCACTTGGTAATGAAACTTGTAGGCATCAACGACAAGGGCATGATCGTTATAGTGATTATAACTGACTACAAGTATTACGGGCATCTGGGCAGAATAAACCTGATTCGCGATGATATTAACGTTTCCAGGTAACAGCTCCGTACAGTTAATCGAAAAGCCTTGCTGGAAAACGTCAATGAAATCATCGGCATCGCAAGGGGTAGAGGTGGGTAAATACAGTGCTGGAAGCAGGATACCTATCTGGACCATCAATGCCGAAACTGCGGCGAACGACCCTGTCGTGTCCGACGCGGATAAGGGCATTGCAGCCCAGTTACTCGGCGAGTAGTTGTAAAAAGTGACGTCCGAAGAGTGTAGTATCAAGGCATTTTGAACGCCCGGAGTAATTGGATCCGGAACATATTGCTGCGTATAGCAATCTCCATAAGCCGATACCGGCACGCCTTCCTTTTGATGCAGATAATACAGCATCTGCGCGATAGCAACCGGTCCACAACCGTTATCGCAATGAGATATCATTGAACTGTTTCTATAAGGACCGCGAATGTTCCAGGGACCGGTTTGTCCCCAGCGGGTCTGGGTCAGATGGTTTTGAACCGTGTCCCCTTCTTCAATGACGGTGGAACTAATCAACGTCCACAGACTTCTCGAATCCAGGATGTCATCCCAACTCTCTTCGAAATCATCCGACGAGAGTGTATCCGGATTCCTTTTCAAATAAGATATACTTTCGACAAACCTGTCATATAGGACCTTCAAGGCAGGGATGCTTGTAAGCTCTTCAATCGTCGTATGGCCTTTTTCCCCTATTGCAAATACTCGGGGTGCCCGCCGATCGGCAGAAAGAAGCTCCCAACCATCCTGATAGTTGATTAGGTACATCACGGTATCGGCCCCTTCCAGAACAGTTTCTACGGAAATGGAAGCGCTCTTTGTGTCCTTGATATTCTTGTAGCCACTGAGGTATTCGTGGATGTCATCAAGGGTAATGCTATTGTTTCTGCTCAGGCTGATTTCCGGAAGATTAGGCGAAGCCGGCGGCGTGTATTCTCTGGAACAGGCGGCAATCGCCGCCAGTAGAAGTATTGGCAGGATTCGTTTCATTGCCCGGCTCTTTTAGATAACGAATGAGCCGACGAAAACAGCGCCCGACTCCAGGGTTAGCCGCAAAGTGTACGCTCCCGCATTGCCACTAACGGGCATAACGATGACACCATCCTCAGTATCAAATACGGTGGAATAGTAGAAGCCCGTAGGGGATGTGATTTCCACATCAACGAGGCCGCAGGAATCGGAACTCGCCAGCACCACCTGATTGTTCTGCAGGTATGCGGTGAAGGGGTTGAAGACCGGACCGCGAGGAATACCAATGGGGTCATTCTGTTCGTCAGGTATAATAACGATTGGCTCTCCACCTACGGGTGTTTGCGTGATGCCAAAAGTGGTTGTGTGAGACAATAGGCAAAAAAACATTGTCAACACAATTGAATAGGATAGTTTTCTTTTCATAATTTTGATTGTTTATGATTATTGGTTTTTGCAAAGTTCGGAATAATAAGAGGATTTTTTCTGCTGTTTCGGTTACAATACGAAACGGTAATTGTTTGATAATCAGGCGTAATGTAAAAAGACAGGTTACACTTGTGTACAAGCTATGGTTATTCACCCTTTTTGTTTGTAAATTTGAACTAAGAAATCTGTTTATTATGAGCCATAAGACCATTCTTCATTTGTTGTCGATTCTTATATGCTGTTTGTCGGTTAGCTGCCATTCCATAATTGAGAAAGAACTTGATGATGTTGAATTCTTATTGGACAATCACCCGGACAGTGCTTTGTCTATCCTTACCCATATCGATTCAAAGAGAATTAGAGATGATCGTACTCGTGCTCATCATGCATTACTGACTAGTGCGGCCCTTGATAAAAACTATATTGATATAGATGATGACAGTTTGATATGTATTGCAAATAATTACTATCAAAAGCACGGAAACCGAATTAATAGGATGCGAGCCTACTATTATTATGGCGTTGTAAAGATGAACGCGAAAGATTATGCTACTGCCGTCGTGTTTTTTGAAAAAGCCGGGCAAGAGGCAAGACATTTAAATAATCTACGTTATCTTGGCCTTGCTCATAGAAATATGGGTATAATCTTTCATAAGACGGGCAATTATCTAGAGGCAAAAAAGCACAATAAAAAAGCCATTGACGTATTTGAGCTTAATCAGGACTCCGTATATACTGTTTTTGCCAAATATTCGCTTGCCCTTGATTATATGTCCAATAAACAAATGGATAGTTGTCGTCTTTTGTTAAATGAACTTCGTAAAGATAAGTATCCTGGCTCGTTAAAATGGTATGTCGATATAAATTATGCTAGTACCTTTGTTTCTAAGGAGGATTCTCTGAACGAAGCTATTAATACTTTTAGAATAATACCCCATTATTATTTCTCTCCGGTACATTATGGTTATTATGCCAATGCCTTCGCAAAACTATCTCAATTGGATTCTGCCAAAAAATGGATGGAGGAAGGATATAAAGCCTCTAAATCAAAAACGGATTCTGCCCGGCTTCATTCTTTCGTATATGGCATTGACTTGTTGGAAGGCCATCCGCAGACAGCGCTGGAAAAAGTCGTAGAAGCGATGGCGGTACAAGATTCAACCACCAGACAGACCCTTTTGCAATCCTTATCCATAGCTCAGATGAATTATTATCAGCAAGAAGCTTCGTTTCAAAAAGAACGAGCTAAAAAGAATAGAATTCAATTGATACTGGGTATTTTCATTTTATTGTTGGTTTTACTATGTGTCCTTTTGTTCTTTACAAAACGCCAAGAAGAGAAGGAATCGCTATTAAAGGAACAAATGGCGCAGTTGGCGATAGAACAGCAGAATACTATCAAAGGCAACAGCCTGTTGGTCGGAACCATGTTTCTGGAAAAGATGGTGCATCTTTGCGGATTATCCAGTCAATACTATTCGGCCGGAGATGAATATGAAAGGATTAAATTTCTTGACAAATTCCAAAATGCGGTCAAAGAATTGAAGAATTCACCTGATTTACAAAGATTATTGGAAGCGGACTTAAATCAGTACTGTTCCGGTGTCATGGATAAACTGAAAGAACAAGTCCCGGTGATTAAAGGTGAGAACAGAAGTATCATCGCCATGTTCTTTGCAGGAATACCTGACGCTTTTATTCAGATAATAATGAACCGCGTTTCTATCGGCAGTCTGAAAACACTTCGTTCCCGGCTCCGGCAAAAAATCGTTGAAGCTCATGCCCCAGATGAGGAATTATTCTTGAAAATGCTTACAGCAGAAAAAGCAACCGGAAAAGAAATCAAAAATATGAAATAACCAATAATCATCTTCTTTCCCGGTTGCTTGATATGACTAAACACAAAGCATGGACGTATGAACATGACTATCATCAAGGTTCTGGACAGGACCTAAACAACACGTACAAGTCACACGCCCACGCCGCTCCGGGCGTAGGCAATGCAACAAATTCGGGTTGTTTGTTTAGAATTGTCCAGATTCTAATGATCCGAATAAGTGCAAAGCTTCGCTATATGTCTATTGAAGCCTCAACGGCTCCGTTGCAAAGATAGTAATTTTCCTTTCTCTGTCAAAACTATTTCCACATAGCCGGCACGCCGTCAAGACCGGAAACGGCCGTTTCCGGTCCTGTGGAAAGGCAAAAGCACACGGTCAGAACCAAAATCTCAGAGATGTGGTCCTGACCGCGTGCTGTGCGGGGCCCAACGGCCTTAATCCAGACTGTGAATGGCCAGGCCGGAGCGGAGCTTGGGCTCGAACCAGGTGGTCTTGGGGGGCATGATGTTGCCGGTGTCGGCAATACGGATAAGCTGGTCCATGGACACAGGATAGAGGGCGAAAGCCACCTTCATCTCGCCGGAGTCCACGCGGCGGGCCAGTTCGCCCAGGCCGCGGATACCGCCAACGAAGTCGATGCGCTTGTCCGTACGCAGGTCCTTGATGCCCAGGAGCTTATCCAGTACCAGATTGGAAAGGATGGTGACATCCAGTACACCGATGGGGTCTTCGTCATTGTATCGGCCCGGTTTGGCGGAGAGGCTGTACCAGTTCTTGCCCAGATACATGGAGAAGTTGTGCAGGCCGGTGGGGGAGTAGGGCTTGGCAGGGCGGCCGCAGCGGGGCTTGGTGGCCAGGGCCACGTCAAAGTCCTCTTCCAGCGCCTTCAGCAGCTCTTCTTCCGTGTAACCGTTCAGGTCCTTCACTACGCGGTTGTAGTCGATGATGGCCAGGTGGCTCTGCGGGAAGCAGACGGCCATGAAGTAATTGTACTCCTCCTTGCCTGTGTGGCCAGGGTTCTGGGCCTTCTTCTCGGCACCCACGCGGGCGGCGGCAGCGGTACGGTGGTGACCATCGGCCACATAGAAGGCGTCGATGTCGTTGGTGAAGATTTCCGTGATGCGGGCAATGGTGGCATCGTCGTCTATCACCCAGAAAGTGTGGGTGAACATGTTCTCGTCCACGAACTTGTATTCCGGCTTTCCGGCGGCGGCCTTGGCCACTATGGCGTTCAGTTCCTCGTTGTCCTTGTAGGCAAAGAACACAGGCTCGATGTTGGCGTTCTGGATACGTACGTGCACCATGCGGTCGTCTTCCTTGTCCTTGCGGGTGAGCTCGTGCTTCTTGATGATTCCCTCGGCATAGTCGTCCGTATGGGCGCAGAGCACCAGGCCGAACTGGGTGCGTTTGCCCATGGTCTGGGCATACACGTAGTATTCCGGCTTGGGATCCTGGACCAGCCAGCCTTTGGCCTTCCAGGCCTTGAAGTTCTCCACGGCCTTGTCGTAGGTGCGCTGCTCGTGCTCCCCGGCAATGGGTTGGAAGTCAATTTCCGGCTTGGTAATGTGCAGGAGACTCTTTTCACCGGCCATGGCCAGGGCTTCCTCGGAATTCAAAACATCGTACGGAGGTGCTGCCACCTCGGTTACCAGGTCCTTGGGCGGACGGATGGCAGCAAAAGGCTTTACTCTTACCATAACTACTTGTTTACTTGGAATTTACGGTTGCCGGTGGCGAAGAAGTCCACAATCTGGCGGGCGGCGGCCAGACCGGCGTTCACATTGGCTTCGGCCGTCTGGGCACCCATCTTCTTGGGTGTGGCAAATACGCGGAGGCCGAAATTCTTGGTGAGCCTGTCGTAGTTGTCCGGCATTACGTCCGTAACGTATTTGAGGTCTTCCCGCTCCTTGAGGGCCTGGAAAAGGCCTTCTTCGTCAATGACTTCCTTGCGGGCAGTATTCACCACGGTGGCGCCCTTCGGCATCTTCATGAGAAGGTCATAGCCGATGCTCCTGATGGTGGCGGGGAGGGCCGGGATGTGGATGGAAAGATAGTCCGAAGCGGAATAAAGCTCTTCTACGGAGTGCACGGGGGTGGCTCCGCCGGCGATAATCTGTTCGTCGGTGAGGAAGGGATCCAGGGCGCAGATTTCCATGCCCAGGGCCTTGGCTTTCTGGCCCACGAGGCGACCCACATTACCATAGGCCTGTACACCCAGGCGCTTACCCTGCAGCTCAGAGCCGGTAGCCGGGGTGAAATGGGTACGGGCGGCGAAGATCATCAGGCCGAGGGCCAGTTCGGCCACGGCATTGGAGTTCTGTCCCGGGGTGTTCATTACAACGATGCCGCGGGCGGTGGCGGCAGAGAGGTCCACATTGTCGAAACCGGCGCCGGCACGGACCACGATTTTGAGTTTGGGAGCGGCGGCCATCACTTCCTCCGTCACTTTGTCGGAGCGGACAATCATGGCTTCCACATCGGCCACGGAGGCGATGAGGGCCTCCTGGCTGGCGTAGTTTTCCAATTTCACCACCTCATGACCGGCTTCGGTGAGGATGGAGACGATGCCTTCCACGGCCTTGGCGGCAAAAGGCTTCTGGGTTGCGAGTAAAATCTTCATGTTATTTGTGCAGTTGTTCAAATTCCTTCATGCAGTCTACCAGGGCCTGGACATCCTCGACGGGGCAGGCGTTGTACAGGGAGGCGCGGAAACCGCCCACGCTGCGATGGCCCTTGATGCCCACCATGCCGCGTTCCTTGGCAAAGGCCATGAACTCGTCCTGAAACTCTTCCTTGCCGGGAGCCATCACGAAGCACACGTTCATCAGGGAACGGTCTTCCTTTTCGGCCGTGCCCACGAACATGCTGTTGCGGTCAATCTCGTCGTAGAGCAGGCCGGCTTTCTTCTTGTTAATTTCGTAGATAGCCTCTACACCGCCGATGCTCTTGAGCCACTTGAGGGTTTCGTTCATAACGTAGATGGCGAACACGGGCGGAGTGTTGAACATGGAAAGCTTGTCGATATGGGTGCGGTAGTCCAGCATGGTGGGGATGTAACGGCTCACGCGGCCCAGGGAATCCTTCTTGATGATGGCGAAGATGACGCCGGCCGGCCCCACGTTCTTCTGGGCGCCGCCATAGATGAGGTCATACTTGGAAACATCCACCGGACGGGACATGATGTCGGAGGACATATCGGCTATGAGCGGGCAGGGGCAGTCCATGTCTTCGTGGATTTCCGTTCCGTAGATGGTGTTGTTGGTGGTGATGTGCAGATAGTCCAGGTCGGCCGGAATCTCAAAGCCCTTGGGAATATAGGTGTAGTTCTTGTCCTTGGAGCAGGCGATGGCGTAGGCATTGCCGATACCTTCGGCCTCTTTGAGGGCCTTGTGGGCCCATACGCCGGTGTCCAGGTAGGCGGCTTTCTTCTCCAGGTAATTCATGGCCACATACAGGAACTGCAGGGAGGCACCGCCACCCAGAAACACTACCTCATGGGTGTCCGGAATATGGAGGAGTTCCTTCCAGAGGGCGCGGGTTTCGTCCATGACGGCATCCCATTCCTTGGTGCGGTGGGAGATGGAAATGAGCGAAATGCCCGTACCGGCGAAGTCCGTGAGGGCTTCCTTGGCCTTCTCGATGGCTACCTGCGGCAGTACGCAAGGGCCTGCATTGAAAACGTGAACTTTCTTAGACATAGTGTTATTATTGCTTTATAAAAAATTTAAACGTTAATAATTCGTAAAGATAAAAATTATAATCTGAAAAACCTATATTTCTTCCAGTTTTATAGTATTCCCTAGCTTTTCGCGGAAAGAGTCCAGGGCCGACAGGCGTACCCGCACTTCCAGCGAACACTGCTCGCCGAAGTCCTGGGCCCGCTGGGGCAGGTCCATCTCCTTGAGTACCTTCATCACAGCGTTCATGGATTCGTAGCCGAAACTGACCCGCAGCCACACACCCGCCACCTTCTCCACTTTCTGCGCCTGCGAGAGGGCATCGGCCGTGGAGGTCTTGTAGGCCCGGATGAGCCCCGGGATGCCCAGTTTGATGCCGCCGAAATAGCGCACCACCACAACCAGTACATCGCTGAGCCCGGCCGAATCTATCTGTCCCAGAATGGGCCTGCCGGCGCTCCCGGATGGTTCTCCGTCGTCCGAGCTGCGGAAGACATCTCCCTTATATCCAAGCCGATAGGCATAGCAATGGTGCCTGGCGTCGTGATACTGCTTGCGGAGTCCCGCCACGATGGTCTTCACCTGCTCCTCCGTCTCTACCGGATATGCCAGGGCGATGAAGCGGGAACCGTTGTCCTTGAACAGGCCTTCGGAGGGCGCGGCAATGCTCTCGTATGCGTCGAAAAGTTCCATCACTACGAATGTAGCGTTTTTTGGAGAAAATTGCAATTGAACCGGAAAAAAGCACTATATTTGAATCTGCAAAACGAACATTTATGGTATTCAAACTCAAAGTAACCCTCAGTGGGATAAAAGGTTTCTACAGGATTTACCTGGTGAACGGCGCCACCACGCTGTACACCCTGCATAAGCAGCTTCGGGCCGATATGGAATTCCCTCAGGACCAGCTTATTATGTTCAAGGCCCTGGCGGCGGACGCTTCGGTTACGGGCCGATACGGGCTCTTCGACCTGGGCTCCGGTACCGTGGATGCCGTTTCCCTGGAAAAGGCCGTGAAGGCCGGTGCCGCCAGTTTTGTCTATTTCTACGATGTCACCAACCGCAAGAGCGTGAATATAGCCGTGGAAGAAGAAACCTCTTCCGCCAAAGTGAATCCGGATTTCCCCGTGCTAACGGAATCCAAGGGCCCCAACCCCATAGAATTCGAGAACGGTTATGTAGCCTTCGAGGACCTGCCGGACCGCCAGCGTTATCTGCCCGGGGAAGAACCGGAGGACTTGGATGACGATGATTTCGACGACGAAGAGGAAGAAGAGGAGGAGGCGGAAGACGAAGACGGAAAGGAAATCTTCGACGAGAACGAATAGTGCCAAGGCGGGTAGAAATCATACTGGGCCCGACGGGCGTGGGTAAAACCGCCTACGCCATCTCCCGCGCCCTGGAAGTGGGTTCTCCCGTAATCTCCTGCGATTCCCGTCAGCTTTATCAGGAACTGAAAATAGGCACTGCAGCCCCTTCCGACGAGGAATTGGCTGCAGTGAAGCATTATTTCATCCGAAGCATCCCCGTTACCCGCAACTATACCGCCGGCATCTATGAGGTGGAGGCCTTGGAGCTCATCAACCGCCTTTTTGCCGAGGGTCACGAAACGCTTGTAGTCTGCGGCGGCTCCATGCTCTATATCGACGCCCTCTGCTACGGCCTGGACGATTTCCCGGAAGTGCCCCTGCAACTGCGTCAGCACCTGATGGAATGCCTGAAGGATGAGGGCGTGGCGGTACTGGCCGATCAGCTTAAAGAGCTGGACCCCGTTTCCTATGAACAGCTGGACCTCTCCAACGGCCAGCGGGTTATCCGGGCCCTGGAAGTGAGCCTGTACACCGGGCAGCCTTTCTCCTCGTTCAAGACCAACAGTTTCAAGGAGCGGAACTTCGAAATCGTGAAAATCGGCATGGAGCGGCCCCGGGAAGAGCTTTACGAGCGAATCAACCACCGCGTCCTTAAGATGATGGCCGATGGACTGGAGGCCGAAGCCCGCTCCATGCTGCCCTACCGCCATCTTCCCGCCCTGCAAACCGTGGGCTACCGGGAACTCTTTGAGTATTTCGACGGAAAATACTCCCTGGAAGAGGCCGTCCGCCGCATTCAGGTGGACACCCGCCATTACGCCAAACGCCAGCTCACCTGGTGGCGCCGGGACGAAGGCATCCGCTGGATTAGCTTATCCTAACCTATCTGAGCACCGTTGGTTACTACTTCCTGCGGGGTGATGAAGCGCATCTTGCCGTCGCCCTGCTTGGCCATCAGGATCATGCCCTTGGACTCGATGCCGCGGATTACGCGCGGGGCCAGGTTCGCGAGGATGCAAATCTGTTTGCCCAGCATGTCTTCCGGCGTGTAGTATTCCGCAATGCCGGACACGATGGTGCGCTGGTCGATGCCCGTGTCAATGGTGAGTTTCAGGAGTTTATCCGTCTTGGGTACGCGCTCGGCAGCCAGTACCGTGGCCGTGCGGATGTCCATGGCGCCGAACTGGTCGAAGCTGACTTCGGCCTTCTGCGGCTCCACCTTCTTGGCGGCTTCTGCTGCGGCGCGGGCCGCCTCGGCCTCTTCGCGGGCCTTCTTGATGGCCTGCAGACGGGCAATCTGCGCATCCACCTCCGCATCTTCAATCTTGCGGAACAGCAGCACGGCTTCGCCCAGCTGATGTCCGGCGGGCAGGAGTTCAGTAGCTCCCAGCATGTCCCAACAAAGCACTATGGCAGGAGATGTCTCCTGCGAAGCATCGGCCTTCTTATTAGCGCAGCAGGAGACATCTCCTGCCATCACAGCCCTGGTATGCACCGCCATGCCTTCATCGGCCTTGTAGAAATTCTCGGTGGGAGTGCCCTCGCCGGCGCGGTGGTCCCAGCCGGCATTTACGCCCACGCGGAGAATCCTGCGTAGCTTTTCGGCGCTGAAAGGAGTGAAGGGTTCGAAGGCGATGGCCAGATCAGCGCAGATTTGCAGGCAGGTGTAAAGGATGCTGGCGCAGCGGTCCATATCCTCCTTGGCTACCTTCCAGGGCTCCATGTCGGAAATGTATTTATTGCCGATGCGGGCCATATTCATGGCCTCCTTGAGCGCCTCGCGGAAGTGGAAAGTTTCGATATATTTCTCCAAGGCTTCCCGGCAGGGTTTCAAGGCCGACAGGGTTTCGGCGTCAATGGCCTCCGGTTTAAGGTTTTGGGGCACGGCGCCGCCAAAGTACTTGTGCGTGAGCACCACGGCGCGGTTCACGAAGTTGCCGAACACCGCCAGCAGTTCGCTGTTGTTGCGGCTCTGGAAATCCTTCCAGGTGAAGTCGTTATCCTTGGTCTCCGGGGCATTGGCCGTGAGCACATACCGCAGTACGTCCTCGCAGCCCGGGAAATCCTGCTCATATTCGTGCACCCACACCGCCCAGTTCCGGGAGGTGGAAATCTTGTCCCCTTCCAGGTTCAGGAATTCGTTGGAAGGCACGTTGTCCGGCAGAATATAGGTCCCTTCGGCCTTGAGCATGGACGGGAACACAATGCAGTGGAAAACGATGTTATCCTTGCCGATAAAGTGCACAAGCCGCGTTTCCGGATCCTTCCACCACTTCTCCCAACTATCCGGAAGCAACTCCTGCGTGTTGGAAATATAGCCGATGGGAGCGTCGAACCACACGTACAGTACTTTCCCTTCGGCCCCTTCCACCGGGACGGGTACGCCCCAGTCCAGGTCCCGGGTGACGGCACGGGGCATGAGACCGCCGTCCAGCCAGCTCTTGCACTGGCCGTAGACATTAGTTTTCCATTCCTTGTGCTGTTCCAGGATCCAGTCCCGCAGCCAGGGCTCGTACTTGTCCAGCGGAAGATACCAGTGCCTGGTCTTCTTTTTTACGGGAGTGGAACCGGAAAGCTTGGACTTGGGATCTATGAGTTCTTCCGGTGAGAGGGTGCTTCCGCATTTCTCGCACTGGTCCCCGTAGGCATGGGGATTGCCGCACTTGGGGCAGGTACCTTCAATGAGCCGGTCCGTGAGGAACATCCTGGCCTGATCGTCGTAAAGCTGTTCGCTCTCCTGGGTGATGAAGTCCTCCTGATCGTAGAGCTTGCGGAAGAATGCTGAGGCGTTTTTCGCATGAACGGCCGATGAGGTCCGGGAATAGATGTCAAAGTTGATTCCCAGGCCTGTGAAGGCATCCTTCATGATCTTGTGGTACTTGTCCACAATGTCCTGCGGCGTTACACCCTGGTCCTTTGCCTTGATGGTGATGGGAACGCCATGCTCGTCGGACCCGCAGATGAACACCACGTCCTCTCCGCGCATGCGCAGGTATCGGACATAAATGTCTCCGGGAATATAGGCGCCGGCCAGATGGCCGATATGGACGGGACCGTTGGCATAGGGGAGTGCGCAGGTCACCAGGGTTCTCTTGTAACTCATTTCTTCAGTCTCCCAAGTTTTTTATTGATGGTTTTCTTGATTTCGTTGATGCGGTCCAGGCTGGTAAGGATTTCCAGCTGCTGCTCCGGTGTGGCGTCGTTGAGGCGGGCCTGGAGCTCTGTCTGCCGGGCCTGGAGCCGTTTGTCGTGATAGACCAGGATGGCACGGGGCACAAAGGTTACCAGCCAGGAATCCGTAGTGGTGAGGGCTTCGGTAAAGTTGTGGACGGTCAGTTCGTATTTTTCCGTGGAAAGGTTGGCCGTGACGGCCGCTACCGTGCGGTCTTCGCCGTTCAGGAGGGCAAGTATGATGGCATCCTGTTCCAACCCCTGATCGTACAGGGCGAAATAGGCGTCATAGGTGGCCTGGTAGGCCAGGTTGTTAAAGCGGATGTCGTCTCCGGCCAGGGCTGCGTCTATGAATTCTGCCACGCTCTGCGCCCCTTCCGGGTCGTAGAATTCGGAGTCCGATTCAAATTGCAGCGGCGAACGGCCGAAGCGGATGATAAAGCCCAGCAGTTCCCGCTCGGAAGGCTCCAGCAGGCTGGAAGTCCTTGACTGCCGACTGGATACGCTTGCCCCATCGGACGTGGTTGTTTCGGGGGGAACAGAGTCTTTCCCCGTAGCATCGGCCTTATTATTAGCGGAGGGGAAAGACTCTGTTCTCCCTGCAGAAGGCCCATTCTTCCTGGCAATAGCCCTTGTTCTCTGTACGCGGTCCTGGATGATATCGGCCTCAATCTCAAAGCGTTTGGCCACGGTGTCCACATATACCTGGCGCTTGATGGCATCCGGAATCAGGGCCACCGTATCGGCAATCTCGTTAATGAGATTGGCTTTTTTCAGCGGGTCGTTCCCTGCATCCTTCAGCATCAGGTCCGTCTTGAAGGCAATGCCGTCCTGCTCGTGTTCGGCCATGTAGGCGCGAACCTCCTCCAGCGTGTGTTTGCGGGAGAAGGAATCCGGGTCGTCCCCGTCGGGCAGAAACACCACGCGGGGGTTCATGCCTTCCTTGAGAATCAGGCCGATGGCGCGGATGGCGGCGTGGAGGCCCGCACCGTCTCCGTCGTACATGATGGTGATGTTCTCCGTGAAGCGCTTGATAAGGCGAATCTGTTCTTCCGTAAGGGAAGTGCCGCAGGAAGCCACTACGTTGGTGATCCCCATCTGGTGCATCATCACCACGTCCACGTTGCCTTCCACCAGGATGCAGCGGTCTTCCTTGGCTATGCTGCTTTTGGCAAAGTAGATGCCCAGGAGGTTCTTGCTCTTGATGTAGATTTCCGTCTCCGGGGAGTTCACGTATTTGGCCGGATTGTCGGATTTGAGGGTTCGGCCGCTGAAAGCAATCACGCGTCCGCTCACGGAGTGGATGGGGAACATGATTCTTTCCCGGAACTTGTCTATAAGCGAACCGTCTTCCTGCTTGATGGCAAGGCCGGCTGCCACCAGGTATTCGTCTTTGTAACCGGCGGCCCGGGCGGCTTCCACCAGGGCGGTCTTTCCCGACGGGGCCCAGCCCAGGCTCCAATTCTGGATGGTGGAGTCCTCGATGCCACGGGTGCGGTAGTAGGCATAACCCACCGCATGGCCTTCCGTGGTCTGGAGTTGTTCCAGAAAGTATTTTCGGGCGAATTCGCTCACGGCCATGAGGCTTTCGTTCCGCTGGCGGGCGGCAATCTGTTCGGCCGTTTCCTCTTCTTCCTTCACTTCAATGTGATACTTCTGGGCCAGGTAGCGGAGGGCCTCCGGGTACGTCAGGTGTTCGTACTCCATCACAAAGCCCACGGCGCTGCCGGCCTTTCCGCAACCGAAGCACTTGTAGATACCCCGGGCGGGATTCACGTTGAAGGAGGGGGTTTTCTCATTGTGGAAGGGACAGCAGGCCACATAGTTGGCTCCGCGGCGCTTAAGCGTCACGAAGTCTCCTACCACCTCTTCTATGCGGGCGGTGTCCAGGATGAGGTCTACGGTCTCCTTCGGAATCATGGGTTACTCCTTCTCGTAATTCACCTCTTTGGCGCTGCCCGAGACAGTAATTTTATCGTCCTTGGGCTCTGTTTTGGGAGTGGTGTCCGTCGCAGGTTTGTAGTGCTTTTCCTGCCACAGGGCCTTGGCCTGGAAATAGGTGTCCCGGCCGTACCAGTACAGAGCCAGTACGCCAATAATCACGGCCAGAATCTTGCCGGTGGTGATGAGCCATATGGCCAGTCCTACGAACAGCAGGTCCTTCACCAGCCGGATCCATCGGTTGTTATATCCAAAATTCATCATAGCCTACAAAGATACAAAGATTCTGTGAGAATCCCTATTTGACAATTAGCGTATGATTGTTTACCTTTGTGATGCAAGATTTCCATCGGCTTGGGTTTTGTATGTAAAAAGCAATGCTATGAGTAAGAAGGTACATAACTGGTGGAAAGCCCTGCTGGGCGGTATTCTGGCCCTGCTGGGCTTCCAGGGCTGTAAAGAAATCCTTGGCATCGGCCGATGCGAATACGGACAGCCGCATGCCAATTACAAACTGCTGGGAGATGTAAAAGACCAGGCGGGGAAGCCCGTGAAGGGTATCCGGGTGGTTTTTGCTCCGCGCGGGCTGGACGATGAAACCCCGGAGTATCATAATGACACGCTCTACACCAATGCGGCCGGCCATTTTGAACTGGAGTATACCAAATATAACTGGCCGGGACATCAAAATGAGTTCGTTTTGGTTGCTGAAGATGTGGACGGAGCGGAAAACGGCTTTTTCGAATCCCAAACGCTTACCGGGGACAAGATTAGCGTCAAGCAGTCGGAGAGAGGGGATGGGAATTGGTACAACGGCGCCTTCGATATAGAGGCCCAGTTCGTCCTCAAAAAGAAATCCGAGTAATGGCGGAACCTCTTTCCCTCAGACGCAGATTAGCTCTTTCTATCAACCGGAAGCTGCAGGAGGATGCTATCGCACAGCATCGACTCCGGCAGCTTTTTTGGGAATGTACCCTCCGCTGCAACCTTTCCTGCCGCCATTGCGGGAGCGACTGCCGGGCTACTTCCGCTGTCCAGGATATGCCGATGGAGGATTTTGGCCGGGTGCTGGACAGCATTGCCCGCAGCGAGAACCCGCATGAGGTAATGATCAACGTTACCGGCGGGGAACCCCTGATGCGACCGGACCTGGAACAGTGCGGGCGGATGATGTACGACAAGGGTTTTCCCTGGGGAATGGTATCCAACGGCTTCGCCCTCACGGAAAAACGCTATCTGGGCCTTCTGGGCAGCGGTCTCCGGGCCATGACCATCTCCCTGGACGGAATAGGGGAAACCCACGAGTGGATGCGGGGCCGGGAAGGCAGTTTTGAACGGGCAGCCAGGGCCATAAAGATGGTCATTGACTCCGGCGGGATTGAATTTGACGTTGTTACCTGCGTAAACCGCCGCAGTTACCCCCAACTGATCGAAATCAAGGAATACCTGATCGGCCTGGGCCTGAAGGAATGGCGCCTGTTTACGGTTTTTCCTGTGGGACGTGCTGCGGCGGATCCCGAACTGCAACTCTCCCGCGAAGAGTTCCGTGGCCTCATGGATTTTATCCGCGACACCCGCCGGGAAGGCCGGATCAAGGCCTCCTATGGCTGCGAGGGCTTCCTGGGAAACTACGAAGGCGACGTACGGGACGGCTTTTTCATCTGCCGTGCCGGCATCAGCGTGGGCGGCATCCTATCCGACGGCTCCATATCGGCCTGTCCCAGCATCCGGGCCGATTATCATCAGGGCAATATCTACCAGGACGATTTTATGGAGGTATGGAACACCCGCTTCCAGCCTTACCGCGACCATTCCTGGATGCGGGAAAAGCAGCCTTGCTCCGCTTGCAAGATGTGGAAGTATTGCCGGGGCGGCGGCATGCACTTGAGGGATTCCCAGGGAAACCTGCTGTTCTGCCACCTGGACCGGCTGTAAAGCCCCCTCCAGGGGCAAATTGCTTGCAAACGTCAGTTTGCGACTTCACATAGGAATTTGAGGCGCACCAGGCGGATTTCCTCTTCCTCGTAGTCCCCGCCCAGAGCCTGGATGGCCTCTTCCAGGGAATCCGACGTGGCTTCTTCGCGGAACCAGTCATAGATTTCCTCCACCACTTCCTCGTCCAGTTCTTCCTCTATGTAATAATTGAGGTTCACACGGGTTCCGGTAGAGACGATGGCTTCTATTTCACTCAGCAGTTCGTCCATTTCCAGTCCCTTGGCGGCTGCAATGTCCTCCAGGGAGAGCTTGCGGTCTATGGACTGGATGATATATACTTTATTGCCTGACTTGGAGGCCACGGACTTTACAATGAAATCGTCCGGCCGCTCTATTTCGTTTTCCTCCACATATCGGCCTATCAGCTCCACGAATGGCTGGCCGAACTTGCGGGCTTTGCCTTCTCCCACTCCCTGGCATTTTTCCGACATTTCCTTGAGAGTGAGCGGATACAGGATGGTCATGTCTTCCAGGGCCGGGTCCGAGAATACCACCCAGGGCTGGACCTTGTGCTTGCGCGCGACATCTTTCCGCAGGTCCTTGAGCATGGCCAGCAGCACGGGGTCTCCTCCTCCTCCTCCCGGGGCAGCTGCTTCATCGTCCTCGTCGTCTTCCCCGTCGGAGAAGGTGCGGTCCTCCACCAGCAGCAGTTCGTAAGGCTTCTCCAGGAAGGCCCTGCCTTGCGCCGTTGCGGAGATGAGGCCGTAATTCTCTATGTCTTTTTCCAGGAAATGCAGGATTAGCCCCTGATGGATTACGGCCGACCAGAAACGGATGTCGTGGTCTTTGCCGACACCAAAGAGTTCCAGCTTGTCGTGCTGGTAGGACTTCACCATGGCGTTGGTTGCCCGACAGGATATTGGACAGGTGTTCCAGCTTGAAATGTTCCGGCAGGGATTCGATGAGTTCTATCACCAGACACATCTCTTCCCGCCCGTCAAAGCGGGTCTTGGGATGCAGGCAATTGTCGCAGGCCCCGCAGTTATCGGCCAGGTAATCCTCGCCGAAGTAATTGAGCAGCAGCTTTCTGCGGCACTGACTGCTTTCGGCATAAGCCACCGTCTCGTTCAGGAGCTGCTTGCCGATTTCCTGCTCGGCCACGGGCTTCCCCTGCATGAATTTTTCCAGTTTCTGGATATCCTTGTAGCTGTAGTAGGTGATGCAGAGGCCCTCCTTCCCGTCCCGTCCGGCACGACCGGTTTCCTGGTAATAGCCTTCGATGCTCTTGGGGATGTCGTAATGGATTACGAAACGGACATCCGGTTTGTCAATCCCCATGCCGAAAGCGATGGTGGCCACTATTACGTCCACTTCTTCCGCCAGGAATTTGTCCTGGTTTTCGGCCCGGGTTTTGGCATCCAGTCCGGCGTGATAAGGCAGCGCGCGGATGCCGTTGATACTGAGCAACTGGGCCAGTTCCTCCACTTTCTTCCGGCTGAGGCAATAAATGATGCCGGACTTGCCGCTGTTCTGGCGGATGAAACGGATGATATCCTTTTCCGGCTCCACCTTGTCCCTTACCTCGTAGTACAGGTTGGGCCGATTAAAGGACGAACGGAACACCCGGGCGTCCTGGATACGAAGGTTCTTGAGGATGTCGCTCTGGACCTTGGGCGTGGCCGTAGCCGTGAGGGCAATCACCGGCGCCGGCTGGATTTCCTCTATGATGGAGCGGATTTTCCGGTATTCCGGCCGGAAGTCGTGTCCCCACTCGGAGATACAGTGGGCTTCATCCACGGCGTAGAAAGAAATACGGATTTCCTTCAGCAGGTTGATGTTTTCTTCTTTGGTAAGGGATTCCGGGGCCACATACAGCAGTTTGGTGACACCGTTTAGGAGATCTTCCCTGACTTCGGCCACCTGGGCCCGGCTTAGCGAGGAATTCAGGAAATGGGCTATTCCGTTTTCCCCGGCCTCAAAGCCACGGATGGCATCCACCTGATTCTTCATGAGGGCAATCAGGGGTGAAATCACTATGGCCGTACCTTCCATAACCAGCGCCGGAAGCTGATAGCAAAGGGATTTCCCACCGCCGGTGGGCATTAGTACGAAAGCGTTCCCTCCCTCCACCAGATGCCGGATAATTGGCTCCTGGTCTCCCTTGAAAGCGTCGTACCCGAAGAACGTTTTCAGTTTAAGATGCAGGGTTGTGGAGTCGATGGCCATAAGGTCGATTCTTTGTTTCGTATAAATTTAGCCATTTCTTCCGAATATTCCAAATTTTTTGATTCATAACAATTTATTAACATTTTTTAAGAAAAAACTGCTAACTTTGCAAATTGCCGGGAAAAACGGGCCGGCAGCTGTTTAGAAACAACATTAAAAAACGTTTTAAGATATGAAACTCATTAAAATTCTTGCCATCGCATCAGCCGCTGTGCTGATGATTGCTTGCAACGGTTCTTCCAAGGAAGGCTCCAAGGCTGTCCTCAGCCTGCTTCCCGCAAAGTCTCACGCCGACTCCGCAGCTTATCTGCTGGGTGTCAACTTTGGTATGGCTATGGTCCAGAATAAGTTCCAGGACCTGGATATGGCCAAGATCCGCGAAGGTATCAACGACGCTCTCAAGTCCAAGGGCAACCCCAATGACGAGGACTTCATCAAGCAGTTCAGGATTGACCCCAACACCATGAACGAGGTCCTGAATGGCTATGTCCAGAAGATGTATGCCTATGAAGGCGCCCTGAACCTGGAGAAGGGCAACAAGTTCCGCAAGGACTTCATGGCCAAGAACAGTGCCGACTCCACCATGACCGGTATCGTATATCTGATTCAGGACTCCGGCAGCGGCGTCCGTGCCACTTCGGACCGTGACACCGTTCGCGTGAACTATCGCGGCACCCTCATCGACGGCACCGAGTTCGACAAGAACGATGATATCTCCTTCCCGCTGAACGGCGTTATCTCCGGTTGGACCGAGGGTATGAAGCTTGTGGGTGAAGGCGGTAAGATCACCTTGGTGATCCCTGCCAACATGGCTTACGGCGAACGTGGTCCGGCAGCCATCGGCGTCAACTCCACCCTCATCTTCGACGTAGACCTTCTGGAGGTTCGTCCGTACGTGGCTCCCGCCCCCGTGGAATAAGCCTATGGCACTCGAACTGGAAGGAACCATCCGGCAGAAGCTGGGCGTCCAGAGCGGCACTTCCGCCCGCGGCGCCTGGGCCAAGCAGGAATTCATCCTGGAATTCCCGGATGGAAACTTTACATCCCAGGCCTGTTTCACAGCCTGGGGACAGGACAAGGTACAGGAACTGGACAAATACCAGGTGGGAGACCGCGTGAAGGTATCCTTCAACCTGAAAAGCCGGGAATACAACGGCCGATGGTACAACGATCTCCAAATCTGGCGCTTAGCCCCTGCCGGTGGTACCGAGGCTCCGCAGCAGCCTGTTGCACCGTCCTACCCGGCTGCTCCGCAGGCCCCTGCCTACCAGACTCCTCCGGCTCCGTCCATCGACGACATGCCGGCCGATAATCCGGAAGACGACCTGCCGTTCTAGCCGGACGGCTGTCCCCGCGCTTATGGTCATTTTTTGACGGCGCCGACGTTCACTTGAACGCCGGCGCCGACATTTTCGGCCTTTTTTGCGGGATTGGAAGTCGGGAGTTTACAGATACACCAGCGAAGAGAGCTTCTCCGGGTCGAAGAGGCGGCAGGCCATTCGCTGAAGGTCTTCCGGGCCGATGCCTTCCAGACAAGCGCGGACTTCTTCCTGGCTCATGATGCTGCCCCAGGCGAGCAGGCTTTTTCCCATGGACAGGCACTGGGCTTCTCCGGCCTCCGAACTGATGGCCAGCTGCCCCAGGAGCTGTTTACGATAGGCTTTAACCCGGGCTTCGCTGAGCGGCGTTTCCCGCAACCGGGCCAGTATCTTGTGGATGGCTTGCAGGCAGGCCTCCAGATTGGGCCGGTCGCAACCGAAACTGATGGCTGCTATACCCGTACCGGCATATTGCGTGTAAGAGCATTCTATGCCATAGACCCAGCCCTTTTTTTCCCGCAGTTCGCTGTTCAGCAGGGAATTGGAAGCAGGACCGCCCAGAATGTTGGTGAGCATGGCCGCCACCATCCTCTCCGGCATCTGATACAGCGAAGGGGCGTAGCCACCCACCACGGCATTCACCTCATGGTTCCGCTTGTCCACCACCTTGTGGAAAACGGTCCTGCAAGGAAAGGGGAACACCCTTTCCGTAGCATCGGCCTTATTTATAGCGGAGGAAGGGGTGGGAAATGCTTTTTGGATGCAGTTCAGTGCCTGTTTCTCCAGCTTTCCCTCGTCCTCTCCGGCCACAATTGTCAGGGCCATCCGGTCCGGAGTGAAATAAGCTTTTACAAAGGTGCGGAGCTGATCGGCCGATATCTTCTTTACGCTGGCCGTCGTGCCCAGGATAGGCGTTTCCAGCGGCGTGCCTTCAAAGAGCAGGGACTCGAACTTGTCGTACACATCTTCGGCCGGATTGTCCTTGTAGGAAATGATTTCGTCCAGGATTACACCCCGTTCGGTCTCAATCTCACTTTCCGGGAAAGTGGCTTCCAGAGCCAGTTCAAATAGCAGGCGGACGGCTTTCCACAAGTCTTCCTTCAGCACGGTAGCATGGAGAACTATTTCCTCCTTGGTGGTATAGGCGTTCAGTTCGCCGCCCAGCCGGTCCAGATAACTGTTGATGGCCGATGCCTTTTTCCTTCGCGTGCCCCGGAACAGGGTATGCTCTACAAAATGGGCTATACCGGCGGGAAAACCTGCTTCCTGGGATGTTCCGCAGCCGATGGAAAGCGCACAATACGCCACAGCTTTTCCGCTATGGCGTACCGCATATCTAAGACCGCAAGGGGACTGCCCGCTTCTCATCGTCCTTTGGACATCCGTTTAAGGTCGTCGGAGAGGAAGCCCACGCCGTTATGGCCGGAGATTTTGTGCCGGCGGAGATAGTAAAGGGTATGGGTTTCCGCATCTACCAGCATCTTGTAGCACCAGGCATCGTTATTGGGAGCGGGAGGAGCTATCACAAAGCCCACCAGCGTGTTGTAGGAACCCAGCTGGAACATCCGGTCGGCCTCTTCCTCGTCGTCGCACAAGAGGATATCGTCGTCCAGATATTTCTCACCGTCCCGTTCCGACACCTGCATGGAGATATCTGTCAGGGCCAGATAAATGCGTTTTTTCTTACCGTCCTGGGCATATTTCTCATTGAACCAGCCATCCATCTGGTAAGCGGTTTTTTCGCTTTCCATGGCGGCCAGGGCGAACTCCTGGACAGCACTTACCAGTGCACCCAGATATAACAGTTCCCGTCCGCTGTTTCCCTCGGCCGAACAGACCGGCAAGGAGATGATTTCCGGCATCTTGGCCATACCGGCGGAGGCGGCGGAATCTCCCTTAACCAGCGTAAGGAAGGTGATGCCAGCCTCTGCATTGTCCTTGGAGGCCGAATCGGCCAGCAGCAGGAAATAATACTGATCCGAGGTCTTTCTGGTCTCGAATTCGGCCGGTGTGCAGAATTCAAAGGCCGATGCCTTCCACAGGTTGGTGACTTCCTGCTTCAAGGCGTTGGCAAGGATGGAGTTGCCGGGGAGGACCACTTGGGTGACCTTGTCCGTGAAGTCATTCAAGCGATATTTCCGGGTGGTGACAGTACCCTGTGCCAGAAGCGAAAGGCAAACAAAAGCCGCAGCTATGGTTGCAATAAACTTTTTCATCTCTCTATGTTTTTATTGTGCTATAAATGCATAAGTTATGGTGCCAGCCTGCCGGGCAGGCGCAGTTTGTGAGGCCGAGAACCTGGACAGCCTTGCCGCCCTTACCGCAAACGTCCTCAGGCAGTTATCGGCCGATGAGGAGGCTTCGTCCACCTTGGCGTTCACTACAGTGCCGCGGTTGTCCACGGTAATGATCACCGTCACTTCCCCGGCTCCGTAGCAACGGTAGGCCGGAATGGGCAGGTGGGAGGCTTTGCGCCCGTCCAGGCTCCAGGAAAGCACCGAAGGGCCGCTGTAGGGCCTGGGCTCGTCCTTGGAATCCTCTTGCTGCTGCGAGGGCGTTTCCACAAAGTCATCAGCATCCTCAGTCTGCCGCTGTCCATTCTTCAACTCCTGTGCCAGCCGCTCCGCTTCGCGGTACAACTCGTCGGCATTGGTTCCTCTGTCGTCCTTCAACTGGGAGCGGTCCACCGTCACATTCCGTACCGGAACGCCCGCCGAGGCCGATATCAGGTTCTCCAGCAACTGGGCTGCCGTCTCTCTGAGCCGGCGTTCCTCCCGGATGCGCTCCTGTTCTTCCTGCTGTGTGAAATCCAGCACAAAGCTGTTTTCCCGCTGCACTTCATAGCCGATTCTGACCAACAGCAAAACGATAATCACCGCGACATGAACGATCGCGGTGATGTAAAGTCCGGCTTTCTGGTCAGGACTCAGCTTCATCCATTTTTCTTTTTCTTTCCGCGCTTTTGCTTAAGCGCCTTTTCCACGGTGGTAGTGAGTACGTCAATGGCCACCTTGTTGTGCCCGCCTTGCGGGACTATGATATCGGCATAACGCTTGGAAGGCTCGATAAACTGCAGGTGCATGGGCTTAACCGTGTCACAGTAATGTTCGATGGCCGATTCAATATTGCGTCCGCGTTCCGCGATGTCCCGAACAATGATGCGGAGCACCCGGTCATCGTCGTCGGCATCCACGAAAATTTTGATGTTCATCTGGTCACGGAGTTCCTTGCAGGTGAAGATGAGGATGCCTTCCACGATAATCACATCGGCCGGTTCTACCGTAACGGTTTCCGTGGTGGAACGGGAGCAGGTGATGTAGGAATACACGGGCTGCTCTACGGTTTTACCGGCCTTGAGTTCCCTGATCTGCTGGCACATCAGTTTCCAGTCGATGGCGTCCGGATGGTCGAAATTGATGTTCTTCCGCTCCTCCACGGGAACGTGGCTGGAGTCCTTGTAATAGGAATCCTGGGGAATCACAACAACGCGTCCCTGCAGCTGCTGCGTAATGGCCTTTACGACCGTGGTTTTACCTGAGCCGGACCCACCGGCGATGCCAATAACTAACATTTTTAAAAGTTTTCCTGGTTTAATACTGCTTTCCCTTCGATTCAACCATTATTTCTCGCAGGGCCCGCCCTGCGACTGCTTTAGAATTCGGCATTTTTTGGGGTGCGGGGGAAGGGGATTACATCACGGATGTTGGACATGCCGGTGACGAAGAGGAGCAGACGCTCGAAGCCCAGGCCGAAGCCGCTGTGGGGAACGGTGCCGTATCGGCGGGGATCAATATACCATTCCAGATTCTTGCGGGACATGCCCAGTTCCTCGATACGCTTTTCCAGTTTTTCCAGGGAGGATTCCCGCTCGCTGCCGCCGATGATTTCTCCAATCTTGGGGAACAGCACGTCCATGCCACGGACCGTGCGGCCATCCTCGTTCTGCTTCATGTAGAAGGCCTTGATATCCTTAGGGAAGTCTATGAGGATGACGGGTTTGCCGAAATGCTTCTCCACCAGGTAACGCTCGTGCTCGCTCTGGAAATCCGTGCCCCAGTGCACCGGGTACTCGAACTTGACACCCTCGGCGATGGCCTTTTCCAGAATCTCCACGGCCTCCGTATAGGTGACCCGCTGGAACGAAATGCCCAACACGCTCTGCATGCGCTCGATTAGACCGTCATCGTACTTGTCATTCAGGAACTTAAGGTCGTCCATGCAGTTGTCCAGGGCATACTGCACCAGGTATTTCACGAATTCTTCGGCCAGGTTCATGTCGTCCTGGATGTCGTAGAAGGCCATTTCCGGCTCAATCATCCAGAATTCTGCCAGGTGGCGCGGGGTGTTGGAATTCTCGGCCCGGAAAGTGGGACCGAAGGTGTAGATTTCTCCTACGGCGGTGGCACCCAGTTCTCCTTCCAACTGACCGGAGACGGTGAGGGAGGTCTTTTTGCCGAAGAAATCCTTGCCGAAGTCCACGTTACCTTTCTTGTCCAGCGGGATGTTCTTCAGGTCCAGGGTGGTTACCTGAAACATGTCGCCGGCGCCCTCTGCATCACTTTCCGTAATGAGCGGGGTGTGCAGATAGACGAAACCTTTCTCGTTGAAGAACTTATGGATGGCGAAGGCCATGGCGTTGCGGATGCGGAGGACCGCCCCGAAGGTGTTGGTCCTAAGACGCATATGGGCCACACTGCGAAGATACTCCAAGGTGGTATCCTTCTTCTGGAGCGGGAAGCGCATAGGGTCACATTCTCCCAGCACTTCAATTTCCGAGGCCTGGATTTCCACTGTCTGACCGCTGCCGATAGAAGCGGTCAACTGTCCTTTCACGGCCAGGGATGCGCCCGTGGTGATGCGCTTGAACAGTTCTTCGTCGAATTGCTCTGCATTGGCCACCACCTGGATGTTGTTGATGGTGGAGCCGTCGTTCAGGGCGATGAATTTAACCTGCTTGTTGCCTCTTTTGGTACGGACCCAGCCTTTGGCGAGTACCTCCTGGCCGGGTTCCATGCCCAGCAAGGCCTTAATCTTGGTCCTTTTTAAAGTTTCCATATCGTCTGTGTATAATCATACAAAGATAATATTTCTTCCCCAAATGGACAACCCGTGTGGTAGTTATTTAATCAATAAGAGCCAGGTAGGTGACTTCATGACTGGAATTCAGTTTAATCAGTTTCTCTTTAAGGCGACATTTCCGCGTATATAGCAACCCTTCTCCCGAGAGGCCCAGCAGTTCGATAATCAGATACTTGTCGAAACCGGCTGCGAGAAAGCAGAACAGGTTGAAATCTGCCGGGCCGATCTTCGGGTAGTCGTTCTCAAGATGAATCAGGACACTGCCGAACAGTAGGTTCATGTTGTCCGTGATAGCGCCTAAATGATATTTCCCGCCCCAGACTTCCAGTTGCAGCAGGCGGGCCACTTCCTGGACTATGATCCGGTCTATCTCTTTCTCATTCTCTTTGTGGGCTTGTGTCCAGATATAATACAGACGGGCAATAATCCGGTATTGGTTCCGGAAAGACTTGATCTGGGCCTGCAGGTCTTCTTCCCGGTACTTTTCGACAAGATTTTTGTAATAGCGGATTTGTTCTTCCAGATTGTGAACCTTCCTGTTCAGCAGCCCTACCTTCGCCAAGGCCTTGGCCAGCTCCCGCTTGGAATGGGAGTCTATGTCTTTCTTATCCACGGTGCTGTGGGTAAAAAACGGCACAGGCTACTGTTTCTCCAAAGAAAAGCTCCTCGAAAGCTTACTAGCAGAAATAGCTGCCTGCGCCGTAAAGCACAAACAGCCACCTGCCACCTGCTAGTTTATAGAAAAAGTTTCGAGGATTCTCTTTGGAAAGCAGGTAAACGGCTTTATTCTGTGCAAATATACTTATTACACATTAAAATATCAAGCCGGTCCGTTTTAGAGGGGACATTCTTTTCGTTTTTGTACTGTCTCATGATGATGTGGAGTTATATGTTTTTATGTCCGCAAAAATACAAGAGCGACGGAAGAATTCCTAACAAACGAATAGAATAATTATTACACGCTAAATACTTGATTATTAGGTGAATGTGTGAAGTTTCCAAAGTTGGTTTCTGGAGAATCCTTAGGAGAAGCACCTCCAGCGGGGGTAGGTTCGTAAGAAAAAAGCAGCCCGTGAAGGCTGCTTTTTTACAAATTGGGATGTGGCCCTTGATTAGTCTTTCCCGGGCTTGCGCGCGGCATACATAATCTTTAGGGCGGAGCAGCGACGCAGCTCCTGCTTCACATCGGAGACGATACCCATACGGACATCTTCATCGACACGGAGGTTCACGGTCATCAGGGACCGCTCTGCCTCTGACATGGCATCACGCTCGGAAGCGATGAAGTCACGGATGTCGGCGATGGTCTTGAAAGAATCGTTCAACTGGATACGGGCATCGGTACCATACAGGGCCTGGTACTGGCGGGTAGGGCTACCGATGTTGATATTGGCAGTCAGGTCTTTTCTCTCCAGTTTGGCAACCTCGGATGCTTCCGGGAGTTTCACGAGAACTTTGTTCTCGGTCTCACGCATCTGGGTGGTCACCATGAAGAAGAACAGGAGCATGAACACGATATCGGAAAGGGAGTTGGACGATGCCTGGGGGACTTCCTTTTTATTGCTGGAACTTCCAAATTTTGACATAATCTTTACCTCCTATTATTTTTTACCGGTATCCTTAGGCTCTGCCTCGGAAATGTTCTGCGGCACAACCTTTTTCACAACCTCCTGCTGATCCTCGGAAAGACGCGAAAACTTCTTACCGTATTCCTGCATGGAGAATTCGTCACGGAGTTCGTTAACTGCTTTCACCAGTTCGTTCTGTACTGCGATATAGGCCTGGTAACTGGTACCACGGTCGTTCTGCAGGGAGATAACGCCCTTGGACTTCATGTAAGTCTTTCCATCAACCTCGATGGGTTCCTTTTCGGGAAGATTCGGGTCGTTGGCGGGGTTGGTAAGGAACTCCTTGATCTTTTCTTTCAAGAATGTGATGTCCATGGCTTCGCTACCGGCAAACAGCTTATCGGCAGAGTTGATTCTGACGATGATGATGTTACGACGGTTAACCTTCTGATCCTGCTGCTGCTGATTGGCATCCGGGATCGGGGGAAGGCGACGCTGCAGACCAGACTGCTCACCCATGGTTGTAGTCATGAGGAAGTAGCAGAGCAGGAGGAATGCAATATCTGCCGTAGAACCGATTGCATTAAATTTTCTTCTTGCCATGGTTTAGTTTACTTTTTATTGCGGATGGCGATAAACACCTCGGCGAAGATGATGGAGAGGATGGTAGCTCCGCCCACCAGGTATGCGAGGTTAAGGATGGTGTCGGTCATCTTGAGTTCGGTAGCGGTAGGCGGGGTGGCACCGGAGTAGCCGATAGCCGGAGCGCCGGAAGCAAGCAGGTAGCAGATGCCGAACAAAACGGCTGCTGCAACAACTGCGATACCAATCTTGATGAGACCTTTGGGATTGGTGGTAGCCGTCACATAAAGGCCCACGAGGATGACAGCTGCGAGAGCGATGCCCAGGACGATATAGGTCCAGTAAAGCAGCGGATCCACAGTGCCATTGTCCTGTGCGACGGTAGCCGGAAATCCCTTAATCGAACCCCACACCAGCACGCCGACGCTCAGAATCATGAGGACCCAGAGGACGATCTTGATTATTTTAGCGTATTTCTGGTTTTCCATTGTTTCGGGAATTAAAGGGGTTGATTATTTCTTGTTGTACTTAACCATGGTGTCCACGAAGCGGATGGAAGAATCTTCCATATCGATGGACAGGGAGTCGATCTTGGCAATGATGTAGTTGTAGAAAAGCTGGAGAATCATAGCGACGATGAGACCGCCCACGGTGGTGAT
>Ga0265298_10000206_pt1 | contig 90941 bp, 57 predicted proteins | sample AusTroGonzalo_MG_3_FD_193486 | JGI IMG/M metagenome (GOLD analysis project Ga0265298, IMG submission 193486) | Bovine rumen microbial communities from tropical cattle in Woodstock, Queensland, Australia - Gonzalo_01 | ecosystem: Host-associated > Mammals > Digestive system > Stomach > Rumen ...
GAGTCGGTGTGATGCTTGATCGGCGGGACCGAGCGCCAGGCGGCAATGGAATGTCCACCGACTCCCGGCATCTTCAGAAGTTTTGAAAGAACAGGCACGGCGCGCCTGTCGCCGGCGCCCTCAAGCGCACGGGCGAGAGCGCGGAAATGCGAATACTCGCTCTCGGGGGTGAGTCGTGAGGCGAGAGCGAGGGCTGGCTCTACCACGGCGGCGGAACGGCAGTTGCCGAGCGCGATGAGAAGGCTGTCCACGTCGCTCACGCTGCGGCCGAACTGGCTCATGCCCTTGAAGTTCCAGCCGGCGTCCCATTGGGCGCCCTTCAGCTTCTCTGCGACGAGCTCGGCCCCGGAATCGTCGCCCAGCATGGCGAGGACGTGCGCGTAGGCAAGCTTGTCGGCGGCAGATGAAGACGCCGAGAAAGCGCTCTTCAGCGCCTTCACGGCGCGCGGCGGATCAGACATCAGAGTCTCAAGCCCGCGGAAGCCGTCGGGCAGCATCTCCGCGGCGGCGGCGAAAGCGGAGTCGGGAAGCGGGAAGGAGTCGCGCGCCTCGAGCTCCTGCGGCGGGATGATCCCAACCGCGGCGAGGTGCGCCTGCACGGCCTTGACGTTCACGGCGCGGGGAGTGACGCCCTTCGCGGCGGCGAGCGCGCAGGCGTATCCGGCGGCGTAGCCTTCGTTCTGTATGTCAGGCTGCATGCGCAGAACCGGCATGGAGTCGCGGTGGGCGCTGATGCCGAGGCCAGTGGCGACGACGCCCTCGATACCACGCGGAAGAAGCGCACGATAGGGGATGTTCACATAGAGCGGGGTCTTGTCGGGGTCGATGAGGAAGAACTCGGGGGCGGTGGTCTGGCCGTGCGTGTCGAAATTCGAATAGGCGCGGGCGATGGTGTCGGGATATGTGCGGCGGCAAAGGATGTCGGCGGGGCGCACGCGGAAGTCGCCGATGATGCGCCGCCGCTCGCGGCTGTCAACGATGGGGCCCTGGTCCCAGCAGTCGCGGCCGAGGCTGAAGCGGGAACGGAGGGCGAAGTAGAAGAGGTCTGAGGCGTCGGTCTCGTCGACGAAGCCGATGTCGCAGTTGGAGCCGCTCAATCCCGGAGCGCTGCGCGGCATACCAACGCCCTGTACGCTAAGCTCGCCACCGTCGATGAACTCGCACCCCGCACCGGCGGCTGCGGCCAGGACGGCGTTGCCCGTGGCGTCCACCGCCGTGCGGCATTCGACCGAGACACGCGATCCGTCGGGCATCACCACGACAACGCCCGTCACGGCGTTTCCGTCCATCACCACGCCCTCCGCGAACGCGCCGCAGATGATCTCCGCCCCGGCGCTGCGGCACTCGCGGCGATACCATTCGGCCTTCGCCTGCACACGCACGGCGGCCGTGGCGGCGACGCCCTTGTCTATCTCCTTCGTGAAGCCCACGCAGTTGCCGAAGTAGTAGCCGGGGATCTTCCCCTCCGTCTGCGTTCCGCCGAGATTGTGGAGGAATTCGCACATGACGGTCTTGGCTCCGGCGCGCGCCGCCGCTATTCCGGCCGGAGCTCCGCCGGTCCCCGCGCCCGCCACAAACACGTCGCATGAGGCGATGGCGGGCGGCACCGGGTCATCGACCGTCACGACACCGTTGGTGTTGCAGTGGTACTCCGCCAGGCGCCGGCGCTCGTCGCACACTCTGGGATCGGCCGCAGGAACGCGCGGAGCGGATGCAAGCGGGGCAGAGCGCCATGCGGCCGCCGTGGCCGCGGCCTCTTTGCCGAGGCGTTCGCCCAGGCGAGCCATCGAGCCGAGACGCGTGAGGGCCGGGACCCATGCGCGCGGCACGTCGGAACGCGGGCCGAGGACGAACACATTCCCGGCGCTCTTAGCGCGGAAAGCACCGGTTGGGACCATGTCCGCACCCTTCCAGTCGCCGGACGGCGAAGTCTCACAGATGAAGGAATCAGGCGGAACGAAGAGAAGCGTCTCAGCAGCCTTCACGAGGAGCGGGTCAAACGTCATATCCCGCGCCTTCTGCTCGGCGGCGGCGAAAGAGCGCGCGGAACCGTCTGGCATGGAGAGCTTCATGCGGCAGAGGCGATAGACGGCGTCGAAGACGTCTGGCATGCCGCGCGGCGACACGCCGCGAATCGCAATGGGAACTCGCCCGGGCAATTCGACGGTCTGGACATCCTTCGACTCCGGTTTGTTCCCCGAGAGGACAATGCGTGTGAATTCGTATTCTCCCGACGGGAACGGCCGTGCGGCGCATCCGGCCCGAACTGCAAGCCAGCCGCGTTCTGTGGCATCGACGATAATCTTCGCCTTTACCGCCTGGCGGCCAGAGCGGTTGGCTATCACCACACCGCCCACGCGCCCCTCCGCGTCGCGCAGAACATCCGTCGCCGCGCAGCCCGTAATGTACGGCACGTCCGCATCCAGAAGCGCGCGGTCCAGCGCCGTCTTAACCCTGAGCGGCGTGGTGTACTCCGCGAGCGCATCGCCGGCGGCGGGTTTGAAGACTTTTATCTCGCCGAGCACCTGGCGGTTCGAATCGGTCGCCTTCACGGCCTTTATCCGCAGATGGCGGCAGCTCTCCCGAAAATCCAGCACAAACGCGTTCGGCTCGCCGTTGGAGCCGCGCCCGCGCGCAGTCCGCACATGCCAGCGTGACCATTTCCTCCCGTCGACGCTCGTCTGCACGCCGATGCGGATCGTGTTGTGAAGATCCTTCGGAATCGCCCTCCACTTGGCGGCGGGGCGGCCGCGCGAGAAGTAGTCCACCTCCACGCCCGCGATCTCCTTCACCTCGCCGAGATCGACGCGTACGAACACATCGCCGGAGAAGCCCACGCCGTCCTTGGCCAAGTTCACGCAGCGGCCGTCCCTTAGACGTTCGCGTGCGGAGTCGTCCACGCCGCTTGAAGGCTCGTTCTCGTAGGAGTATGAATAGCCCAGCGTCTCGCGCGGAGCGAGGTCAGGCGCGAAAACCTCGGCGAAGAGCACGTCGCCGGCGTCATCGCCCGGCTCGCGCCTGAGGCGCAGCTTTCCGCAGACGTCCTCGCCCAGCTGCGGACGCGGCGCGGCGAGGAATACGCTCGCCCCGGCCGCCTTCGCCGCGCGCGCGGCCGCCACGGCGCCCGCTCCGCCGCCCGCGACGAACACGTCCACATCCTGCACCACCGGCAGATCTACGGTCCCTCCGAACGCAAAAAGCGTCGAGGCTGCGAACAGAAAAGACGTCTTCATGGTTTCCTACTTCTTCCCTGCAGCCTTCGGTTCTTTACCGATGAAGCGCATCATGTCATCGTAGCACTTGTCCAGCTCCGCCTTTTGAAGATCGGTGAGCTTCAAGTCGGAGACTTTCCACTTCCTGTCGGCGCCTGCGACAACCGCCGCCCGCTCCTTTTCGTCGCCCTTCACATATTCGCGGGAAAGCGTAGTGCGGAACACTCCCTGCCGCTGGAGATAGTAGAGCGAATAGCCGCGGAGTCCGCCAGGCATGTTGCGCTGGTCTATGAGAAGCCTGAAAAGCGCGTAGGCCTGCGTGAGCGTGCCGTCGGAATCGCCGTCTTCCATGCGCCTCCATATGTAGCCGAGAAGCGGCGCATACGCGCAGCGCTCGGTGATCAGGCCCTCGGAGCCGCATCTGCGCGACTGGTAGAGCCACTGCCACCCTCCGGCCGCGCTGAATATCGTGTGCATCACCGGCTTGGCGGCGTTCTCCTCGATTATCCTGTCGTTGGCCTGCAGGCCGTTCGTCTCCTCCTTCACGTATCCGTAGATGCCGGGATGGCGGCGCGCTAGATCCACGAGCATCTTCACCTCGGGCGACGGACACTTGTACTCCGGACCGAAAGTGCTGTGCACGCACGTCTGGATTATGACCGGTCTTTTCGCGACCTTGGCGATCTCCTCGAAATACACGCGGAGATCCTCCTGCGTCTTGCCGAAATCGGGCGGACGCGTTATGATCGAGACATGCGTCTTAGGATGTCTCGCCGCCACCTCCTCAACGGCGCGCACGCACCTCACCGCCTCCTCCCACGTGCGCCCGTTGCAGCCGAGGCAGCACGAGCAGTCGTCGCGCCCCTCCAGCGCGGATGCGCACACCTCGTAGCCATTCGTCTTCTCTGCGAAGGTGAGAAGATCCACGGCGTCGTCGGACTGGCACCAGATCACACCCTTGCATCCTCCGTCTGCCGTGAATACACACCCCCGGGCGAGCGACTTCCAGTCGACGCTGCCGTCCTCGTTGAACGGCGTGGACAGAATGGGGAACGGACCGCGCATCCGCGGATCTCCGGACGCTCCGCACGCAAATACCGCACATGCCATGGCAACGGCAAAAAGAATCCTGCTTTTCATTTTCGCATCTCCTGATTTCTTTAATGGACGGCGCAACACCGCCTTCATGTTTTCACATGAAGATTATAGCATAAATCACAGTGCCAGACCGATCCGTTCGCAATGGAACACATCCATCGCCTAGTGGCTAGCGGACGATCACAAGTGTACCCTTCGGAAGCACTTCCGCCCTGAGCGTGCCGCCGGACGACACGAGATGCACCGTGACGTTCTCGCGCCCTGTCACGGACGCAAGCTCGAACGTCTGCCCCGCCTGGAATCCGGCGCACGACATGAGCGTGTACGTCCCGCACGCCGCCGCAGAATCGAGCGTCAGCGTCACCGCGCAAGGATTGGGCAGATTGAACGTGGCGTCTGTTACTGCGACCGCGTTCACCACGTTCCCTGACGCATCAATCGAGAACGCCAGCGGCCCCGTTACGGACACCGTTCCCGCGAACGCCGCCCCGAAACGCGGCAGGGCGTCCAGCGACGGCACCTCCACCTCGCCCGCGCCAGTCACCTCAAGGCCGCGGAAGTCTACGAATCCCTCCGGCGTCCGCCCAAGCCACTTCTTCATGAGGTACGCCTCGATGCGCTCGCGCGTCTCGTCGTCAAGCGCCGTGTTGTAGAGAAGGATCTCGCCGAGCATCTCGCGGTTGGGGCGGGCGGCGGTGTCGTGGCCATAGTAGCCGAAGCACTTGATCTCAATCTGCCTGTCGAACTGGAAGGAAAGCAGCTCGGGGCGTCCGCTGAAGCCCGAGATCGATCCGTCCACCTGCACGCCGTCAAGGTAGGTGGCGGCCTCGCGCACGTAGTTTGACGACGCCGCGGCCCAGATCGGCGAGTCCCAGCCGTCCGGATCGCCACACGGGCGCGCCGCGATAACATTGTTCACGTTGAGCCGGTCGGAGAGCGGAGTTCCGCCGCCGCTGGAGGAGTCCAGCACGCAGAAGCCCGTCCGGACGACGCGCGTGATGTTCCCGCTCGAATCGATACGCTCCGGCGGGTCGGTCGGCAGAGTACGCAGACACATCGTGTTGCCGCTGCCGTCGCCGTATAAGTCGGTGAAGTCGATCCACGTGGCGGCGGAGCCTACGGCGCGAGCACCGGCGGAGATGATCGGACGGCGGTCGAGCGTGCCGTCCTCCTTGATCGGGGAGATGAGCGTCTGCGCACCGTCAAGGTTTCTGAGGCCGTCATTGTCGCGCAGGAAGATCCGCTCCACCTCCAGAGGCGTGGCAGGATTGGTGGAGAGATTGACGGCCCCGGCGATGGACGGGTCGGCCCAGATCGTGCGTCCTCCGGCGGGAATCTCGCTCTCCGTGAAGGGAACGCGCCCGGCAGGCAGCGTGAGCTTGTGTCCGTTGAGATTGACCGTGCCGGAGAAAAGCCCTTCCACCGTCACATCCTGGGAGATGGAGAGTTCACCCGAGCCCGAAAGAACGAGGCGATGCGAGATTGGCGTGCCGCCAAGATCGATCTGCCACTTCTCGGCGAGGTACTCCTCCACGGCGCGCCGTTCCTCGTCGGTGGGCATCTCGGAGAACAGGATTATCTCGGCGTACTGCGTGTAGCCGCGGCCAGGCGGCGTGTTGCTGCCGTCCTCGCGCATATAGCCGATGCCGCTCACGGCCTCGCCGCGCGTGTCGAGGGAGATGATCTGCCAACCGCCGTTGAAGGTGGCCTGGGATGTATTGGTCGCGACGCCGTCCACAAACGCGTCGAAGGAATTGGTGGTGATCGTGTATGCAGTGGCGCTGGCCGGCTTGTTGATCTCAGTTTTCGGGTTCAACGCGCGGTCGAACACCGAGTTGGTTGACGCGAAAAGCGCGCCGCCGCCGCCGCCCTGCGAGCCGAACACCACGATCGCGTATGCGGTCTTGAGATTGCGCTTCGTGGTGGTGCCGTACTCGGTGAGGCGCAAGTGGCGATTATTACTGAGCATCGAGACGTATGCATTCGTCCCGATGCCTTCGGGCACGACATACGGGCACACAGTCGCCGCGGCGTCGCCGGCACTTTTCCAGCTGTTCGCCGTGGTGAAGCGGACATTGCGGAACTGGTATGTCCTCTGCGATGAGCGAACATCCTTCCATCCCAGAAGCTGGCGATACGTTTTACCGCCGGTAGTGACGACCGGAGCGGGGGTCAGATCGTCCCCCCACACGTCGGACACGTACTGGAAGGTGTTGGTCGCCGCCGCGTCCACCCACAACGCGACCTTGCTCTTCCACGAATCCGTTGCCTTCCCCATAGCGATGTGCGCGCCGCGCCCGCCGATGCGGGTCCCGGCCGACACGTTCAGCATCACCTCGGAGCCCTCCGCGACGTCCACCTCGGCGAATCCCTCGAGCGCGCCGACGTCGAGCCTGCCGCCCACGGTGAGCGTGCCGCCCTCGACGAGGGGCACCAGAATCAGAGGCTGGCGTTCGCCGTCCGCAGGCCCCGTCACGGTCCACGCCTTCCTGGCACCGTTGGGCGCAAGGTGCACCTTGGCCCCCTCGCCAATGCTGCCTATCACGAGTTCCACGCCGGCGGGAAGATGCACCACGGCGCCGGCGGCGAGAGATCCTATCACGACCTTGCTTACGCCCCCCTCGGAGGCGATGCCGAAGCTGCCGGACGCGGAGCCGATGTTCAGCGTCCCGCGGTTGTACACATGCAGAAGGCAGTTCGTGGCCACGCCGGAAAGAGCTCCGATGCTGGCTGAGGCGGGGCGCGTGCCATAGCCGTCCGGCTGGAAGTACGCTTTGCACTCCGCGGTGTCCATCGCGAATGTGGCGTTCTCGCCGCCTGCTTTCGCACGGAAAATCAGCTTGCCTGTGGTTTTCCAGGACACGATGCCGTTCAACGTCACATCCTTGAGGAAATACGTCTCGCCCGTGCCGAACATTTCGACGGAACCGGTTCCGGATACGGTTCCGCGGATGTTGTTGCCGTTAGAATTGTTGATCATGACGAAGCGGGCGGTAGGGTCCTGAAGATCGACGTTGAAGTCGTAGGTGTTGTTGCCCTCGCCACCCCATTCGAACCAGTTCTGCATTCCGATCGGACGGTAGTGGAGCTCGCGGCCGGCCGGCACAGCGACGGTGGTGTTGGTTGGCAGGCTGGCCTTGCGGACCAGATAGACGTCATGGTTCGTGAGCGCGAGCGTCTCGCTCACGCCGAGCCCGGGAAGGTTCGAGCCTATGAGCGCGACTCGCGCGCCGTCGGCGACCGTCGTCGCGCACGTGGCGGGCAGCGACATAAGCGACACGTCGTTGGTGAGGACTATACCGGGCGCGTCGGGGGAGTCGAAGACGAAGTCGGTATGGAGGAAAGGATAGTTGATGGACGTCTCGTCGCCGCGAGTGGCCGTGCCCACGATGAGCCTGTCGCGCCCCACGATGTGGATGCGCCCTGTCTTCTCGCCTATCGTCTCGTTCTTCAGCCCGTCAGAGCGCACGCTGCCGCGGAACCACACCTCCGAATAGTCGGAGAGCGCCGAGAGGTCGAGCGTAAGATCGCCCTTGTCCGCAAGGAACGAAGCGTATATCGTCGCCACGCCGCCCGGGTTGGCCTTCGGCAGGAGGCGGACGGTGCAGTTGCTGTTCGCGACGAAAAGATGCCCTCGCGCGGCGCCGCTCGCGTTGTAGAACGTGTTCGTGACGTTGTCGAGCGCCAGGTCGAACGTCTCGCCCTCGGCCATCTCGTAGAGGTAGTACGACCTGCCGGCGAAGGAAGCGCCCGCAAGAAATAACGAGAAGCATAGAACGGCAGCCTTCGCCACGCGCATTTCACCGGTATTGGATTTTTGAACATGCTTGATCATCTTGAAATCCTCGTTTTGTTTTAGCACAAAGACGCAAGAGCGGAAAGTCTGGGAGAATCATCACTTGAACATCATGACCGTGCCGCTGGTGCGGAGAGTGAGGATCACGTCTCCGTCCGCCGCGCGGAACGCGCCCGTCACCATCGGCTGGCCGTGGCCGACGGCCTTCCAGCCAGAGACGTCCGGAGCATCCCCCACGTAGTGCGCGACGACTATTTCGCGGAACGGACGCGGCAGAGGATCCTCCGCCGTGCGGCCGAGATCGACCGTGGCCCCGCCTGCCGTCGAGAAGCCGTTGAACGTGAGGACGCGCTCAGCCGTGTAGTCGTCTTCCACCGGAAGGAGGAACTTCGGCGTTGGGCAGTTGACGGCGGAAAGCGTTCCCGCGCCTGTGAAGACGGCGTTCGTGCGCACCGCCCCCTCCTCGATGACGACCGAGCCCGAGGCGATGTCCATCGGCCCCGCGAAGTCGAGCGTGCAGGGGTTGGTGATCGCGGCGACCGTGCCGGCGGCGCCGATCTTGTTCGTCACCGGCTCGCCGTTCGATGTCTGGATTATCTCCTGCGTCACGAACCTGAGCGTGCCGGCACCGTCCATCACAACGCCGCCCGCGCCTGTGATCGCCTTTGCGATGCGGTATTCCTTGTTGGCGACGGGATTCATGTAAAGGCCCTTCTCCTGGCGCGTTTCGATGGTCAAGCGGTCGGAGCCCTGGAAGAGGAAGTCGGCGTTCCCCGACTTCGACGCCACCCATCTGCCGCCCGCGAATGCGAACGTCACCGTCCGCTGCGTCTTCTGCGTGATCCCCGAGCAGTAGAACGTGGAGTTTGCCCCGAAGAGCCATGTACCTAGGCAATACTGCTCAGCATTGATCCCGACCGTTTCGAGCGACGTGTTCCTCGCGAACACCGAATCGGTGAACGTTAGATCGGCCGGACCGCGCCAGTTGGCCGTTGTGTTGGACAGAAGCTTCGACCCGTTGCGGATCGTGAACGTGGCGTGCGTGCCGGCGCGCTCCGATATGTTGATCGCCCAGGAACCGTAGATCGTTCCGTTGTCGAGCAGAATCTCTGGATAGATGTCGTAGTCTCCGTTCCTGCCCACGTTGAGAGTGTTTGCAGAGAGATATCCGCCGTTCTTCACCGTGAGGCGCGGCCGCGTGAACTTCGAACGGCCGTTGTATGCGTTCGCTCCGAGCAGGAAGTGGTAGCTGCCCGTGCCCGTCTCCACGCGCGCGCCGTCCACCGTGAAGGCCGGCTCCGCATCAGAGGCGTCACGCGTGACGAGGCCCACCGCGATCGCATTCGGAAGCGAATACGTTCCGGTCTTGAACACCACTTCGCCGTCAATGACGTTGAAGCCGCAGTAGCCGGCCGTGGGCATCACGCCGTTCGACGGGAAAAACTGCTGCCCCGTTGCGTGGGTGGAGTTCAGCGAGCACTTCCCGTTGTCTGCGGAGAGCGTGGCGAGCGCAGTGTCGAAGGTGAGCGTGCCCGCGCCGCGCTTCACAATGTCGCCGCTCAAAACGGAGATGGAGCCGATCGTGATGTCGGCGTCGTTCTTGAGCCCGACGGCCTCCTGTGAATCGGCCTGGACGATGATCGAGAACGGCACGGCGCCCGACGCGCCGCCGCCGAATTCAAACGTGCCGCCATCGATGGTGACCTGCTTGAAGACGGAATTGTTCATCCCGGCCGCCGCCATCGACGCAATCGAGAGAAGCCCCTCCGAGACGAAAATCCCCATGTTGAGGAGATTGTTCGCGGAGCCTAGGTAGAGACGGCCGGTCCCCTTCTTCAAGACGCCGCCGCGGCTCAACGGTCCGCCCAACGTGAGCGCGGCGGGATCCGCCACGTCGAATTCAATCAGCGTAGGAAGCATCATGCCCACGTTCACGGCGGACGATCCTGCTGTCGCAGTGACGCGCGGCGAACCGTTGTCCGAGATGTTTATCGAGCCGGATCCGCCAATGGTGTAGCTCTTGGACGCCGTGAAGTCCAGCGCGCCGACAGTCTGTTCGCCCACGACGTTCACCTCCGCCGGCGCGGACTCAGACGAGAACACAGCGGCGCTCGCCGCGGTCGGCGCGGCGGCGTCCCAGTTGTCGTTGTCGGCCCACGCGCTCCCCGGGCCTGTCCAGACCGAACTGCTGGTTATCCCCGATCCCTCCGTGATCACCAGACTGAACGTCGTCTTGTCCTCCGTGGAGTCATACGCCGCCGTGAAGGCATACGAAAGGCCTTCCTTGCGCCCTCGCATCACGTAACCGTCCCCCCAAGCCGCGATCGTGGCCGCAGACGCCTCGCCGTCGCAGACAATCAGCGGATAGGAGCCGACCGAGTACGACTCGTCCGCGATCGCGAAGCCAAACCTGCCGAATACGGGAACCGCTTCGAGCTCGACTCTGTCGGAGAGATCCATCTCGAGGATTCCCATGGAGTCCTCCGCACCGAGCGCCAACCCCTTGAATGTCGTGCCAGTCGATCCGCCCGCAAAGGAGAGCGTGCCCGTGTTCGTGACCACAACGTAAGAGTGGTGCGAAGCGTTGGCTGCGAAGAGCGCGGTGCCGCCCACGACCTCCATGACGCTCTCCGCGGAGTTCGTGGCCGTGAGCGTCTTCACGGCGGATCCGGTAAGGACAAGGCGTCCCGCCTCGCCAGGCTTGTCGGTGAAACCCTGCGGAATTGTAACTGAAAAATCTGATGCGAGCGTCAAGCCCTTCGCACCGACCAGAGCCTCGTCGAACGTCTCGACGAAACCGGCGGAAGTTGTGTGCGCGCGGATCGTGCCGCCGTCCGCCTCGAGGACGGCCCATCCGCCGCCGCCCTTCACGGACGCGCCCGTCCAGCCGCGCACACGGTGGCTCTGCAGCACGCCGCCTTCCAGCACAAGCTTGCACTTCGTGTTCTGCGAGTCGCAGACGTTAACGCCCATGTTGCCGTCCACCGTCGTCACAGAGACGAATCCGCCCGCGATGCGCATCACGTTCGTCGGCACCGCGGCGGTGCCCTGCCAACTCAACCGGATTCGGGGCGTAGTGATCGTGCCGTCCGTGATCGTGTACTCGGCATGGCCAAGGTGGCCGATGAGAAGGCCTTCGCTTCCCTGGATAGTCACATCGCCGCCAGTCTGAACGACCACACCCGTGGAAGCAGCTCCGTCGCCGAGGAAGATGCCGTTGGACGGCACCGTGAGCGTTCCGCCCTTCATGTAGAGCGTGCCGTGCCCGTTGTAGCCTACGTACACCTGCTTCCCCGACGAGGTGGCCTTCGCCGACATCGCGGTGTCGTCGTCCTCGATCGTCATCACGCTGTGCGACGTAGTGTCCTTGCCGATGTAGAACTCGCCGCCACTCGCCGTCACCTTCGCCCCGTTGCGGAATGTCGCCGCGCCGTCGCAGTTGAGTCCGCAATAGACGACTCCGAGATTCACAGTTCCGCCGTCGAAGATCGCCTCGCCAAATGTGGTGCCGACCGTTCCCTGATAGCCGGGATAGAAGTGGCTGATCGTAGTCGTGGAGTCCTTCGCGGTGAAAAGACATTCGGCCAGATTGAGGTCATGGAAAGTCAAGGTCGAGTTCGTGGCGTAGAATTCCGCGTACGTGCCGGCCATGCCAAGCGTCGTGCTGTTGGCCACCTGGAAGTTTGCGTCGACCACCTGCACGTCCGCAGTCGTCATCGTTCCCCTAGCAACGCCGAAAGTCGAGTTACACTTCAGACTTGCGCCGGACGTCACGTAAACCTGCAGACGGCTCGCGGTCGACTGGCCCAAAGCTCCACTCAATGTCACTTCGGAATTCTTCTCCACAGTGATCCGCGCCGTGCGGTTGGAAGAGGTGTTCCCCGACACCGTTCCGCCGATGCTCACGTTGTTCAACGAAAGCAATGCCCCCTCCGTCGCGCACAGCTCACCGGTGGTGACGGTCGTGTGTGCGAAGTTGCCGGACGGAATGGCAAGGGACCCCTTGACCTCGCTGTCGCCGCCGTGGAACGCAATCAGATTCGTCCGCGTAGCGTTCGCGCGGAAGTTCAGGACGGGCAGGCGCAGATGCGCGTTCGGATGGATGTGTATCTCAAGATCGCGCTGCGCGTAGGCGGCTGTTGTGAATGGATGCGAATACGCCTCGCCGGACGGATCGTAGAAGTTGAAGTAGCCGTCCCAGATGTCGAGGCGAGCATCGTGGTTCGTGCAGGAGACGGTGAAGTAGGCATTCGTCATGGCGACGACTGCGTGCTTTTTGCTGTTGGCGATATTGTAAGTCTCGAGATTGAAGAAATGCCCCTTGGAGGCGCTGATGCCCCAAGGCTCGTTCGCATATGTGTCCACTTCACAGGCCGGCATCGTGAAGGAGCCGCCGCGCCCGTCTACGGTGATGGCGCTGTTGTTCCCGGCCGTGAGGCGGAAGGATGTCGGACGCAGGACGAGGTCGCTTTGCGGCATCGACACTGTGTATGCGCCTCCTGAGTTGATCCGGATATTGTCGCCGTCCGCGGGAACACGCGATGGTGTCAGATTCCAGCAGTCGGGATTACTCCACAAACCGTCAACAGCGGCCTTCCAGTAGATATCGTCGGCAAAGGCCGATGTCGCGCCGCAGAGCGCGGCGAAGGCAATGGAGAACACGGCGCTGCGGCACATCCACCGCACGCCCAGAGAAGAGTGTGTTTCGTTCATTTCGCGCATTCCTTCTTGCTGCGCGCGCCGAAAATCGGCACGCGCTGGTTCCAGTTTCAATTGAACCACTGTTATTTTACCAAAAATGCCCAATCATGCCAACAACCTTTTCAATAGTAATCGGTCTGTAATAGGTACGTGTCGGGTTGGGACGCTCCACCGACCTAGCTGTCAATGGGCGAACGAACCTCTCCACCGGCTAGAGAGTTCCGAATATGCGATCGCCGGCGTCTCCAAGCCCCGGAACGATGTAGAAATGCGAGTTGAGCCCCTCGTCCTTCGCCGCCGTGAATATGGGGACGTCGGGGTGCTCCTGCTCCACCTTCGCAATCCCCTCGGGGGCGGCAATGAGGTTGAGGAACACGATCCGCCTGTAGCCGAGCTTCTTCAACTGGTCGAACGCGTCGCACGCGCTGCCGCCCGTCGCAAGCATCGGGTCTATCACGATCGCGATCTCGTCGCCTTTCGCGCGCGGAACCTTAGCGTAATAAGGCACCGGCACGGCCGTGACCTCGTTGCGCTGCATGCCGAGAACGCCCACCTTCGCGTAGGGAAGGACGTTGAGCATGGCGTTGAGCATTCCCATTCCCGCCCGGAGGATGGGCACGATCACTATCGAATCCTCGATCTTTACGCCCATTGTCTTGGCTACCGGAGTGGTGACGGGAACTTCGACCGTCCTCAGATCTCTAAGGCTCTCGATCGCCAGGAATTCCGTTATCTCGTTTACGAGCTCGCGAAACTGCTTGGGCTTCGTGTTGATGTCGCGCATAAGCGTGACGCGGTGCTTTACCAGCGGATGTTCAAGTACTGTATGCATTGTTGTCTCCTGGTTCTTCTTCTTGCCAAGACGCCAATATGATATCACCGATTTACGCGCGTTGCAACCATTACAGGGCAATTCCCATGCGGCGTTCAGCCCGTCTTCACCGCCTGACTACGAATCTGGCAGAGAGTGGAGGCACGTGCGGTAGAGGCCATTGGGGCCGATTACGCCGAAGTCCTTGCCCGCCGGGCACGGCTTGCGGTTCTTGTCTCCCCACTTTTCAAACAGCCGTTTCGGCGTGTCGGAGCGGCAGAAGCAGATGAACTCGTCGCAGAACGTGTATGGGACAGATGCATCGGGCAGTGCACGGATGCGCTGCTTCACTTCTTCCCACTCCTCGTGCGTAATCATCAGTTCCTGACTCGCCGCGGCGCGTCCCCCCAGAATCACAGGCCCCACCTGAATCGTGCTCGCGCCCGAAAGCGCCGCCGCAACGAACATGTCCGCCGCCTCATGTAAGTTCGCCTTCGTGATCGTCATGGAAACCGCCAGCGGCCACTTCAGCTCTGACGCCCTTGCCACGACGGAAAGGAGCCGCCTGTAGCTCCTGCGCGTCCCCGTCATCGCGCCATAGGTGGCAAGCCCCTGGAGCGATGTCGCGAGATGGACGCGCATCCGCTTGAATCGCCTCATCAGCTTTTCGTCGAGGCGGCTGGCGTTCGTGAAAAGCGAGAGCCGTGCTTGCGGCAGAACGCGCCGCGCATAGCCGAGGATTTCAAAGAGGTCGCCCCGCAGCAACGCCTCTCCTCCTGTGAAGAGAATGTCGTCGACGCCATCCACCAAGCACTTGTCCAAGACAGACTTCCACCCGTCCGTGCCAAGTTCAGGCTTCGCGAGCGCGGGATATTCGTGCCATACGCAATAACAGTACGGACAGCGGAAATTGCACTTCGCCGTCAGTTCCAGCGTCACATGATGAGGATAGCGCATGACCGATTGTTTCCTATATAATGTATTTTCACGTGTCCCGTTGCCGGGCTCTGTTCTTCTCTTAAGGGTGAACCGCCACTTGCGCTTTTGGTCGCGTTTCGAGGCGTAGGCGATGCCAATACGCGGGGCTGCGGTGAACCTGACGCGCAAGTCGTCGCTTTCAAACCAAAGGCGGTCGGACGCAACAAGGTCTTCGCGGTTGAGCGAGCGGTCGATCTTTAGAAGCTTCGTCAACCGGCCGGGTCCTTCCGCTCCCTCCACGCCACGAATGAGGACGGCCTCGGGACGCCCTTCCGGCCCCGTCACGACGTTCAGCATCTCATGCATTCCATAACAGAGGTAGATGTAGGCGCAGCCACCCGGCGAGTACATCACGTCCGTCCGTGCCGTACGCCCCTTGTGCGCATGGCAGGCAGTATCCTCCTCGCCGCAGTAGGCCTCGGTTTCGGTAATGCGCCGCCGCACGACAGAACCATCTTCCATCCTACGGCAGAGCCACGTGCCGACAAGCGCCTTCGCCGCCGTCACCGCGTCAACCGCATAGTCGTTTGCCGTCAATCTGCGCATAATCTAGTTAATCTCGTCTATTTGTCTGAGCATTCTTGCTAGTGAGAATGAAATCTTTGAGGTCTGCGGCGAAGGCAAGTCGCGCGCCCATGAGCGAGTGTCCGGCGTGATAGGTCTTGCAGCGCTTATGGACGCAATCGCCAAGCTTGGCCCAGAACGAGTCGAGCGGTTCAGTTGGCACGGTCCTGTCATACTCGGCCGTCACCAGAAAGACCTTTTTCCCTTCAAGCGCCTTTGCCGCCCTTTCAAAGCGCATTTCCGCCGCGTGGCCGATGATGTCGTCAACTATGGAATAGTCCGAGGCGCGGCGCAGCACCAGCATCCCCTCGCCGATCAGGAAGCTTTTAAGCTCTTCACGGCTCATACGTTGCGCCATGAAGCCGATGTCGCACGGCGCGACAAGTGCGACGCCACGAACGCCGGGAAGCCGCGCCGCCGCGTTCACCACGCTGTTGCCGCCCATTGAATGTCCTACTAGATAGACTGCGTTCGTGTCGAGTCCGTACTTTGCCGCCGTTTCCGTCCCCATCGCCCACCGCGCGAGGTTCTCGGCATCCTTGATGCAACCGGTAACTGTATATTCGCCCTCGCTGCCCCACGCGCCTCGGTGATGCGGAATTACGACCGCAATCCCGGCGCGGCAAAGGTCGTGCGCGACATCGTCCCAGCGCGTAAAGCCCGCGAATCCGTGGCAGAAGATGACACAGGGTCTGAGCCCCGCGAACTTCGCAGACGGAACAAGCACCTGTCCGTAGATCATGCTTCCTTCGCTCTTGAACGCAAGCGCATCGAGCTTTGGCAGGTCCGACTCGCTAGCATACTTCTCTTCCGCGCCGCAGGCAACCATCGCCATCGTAGCCATCGCAGCAAACATCATCAGTGTATTCATAGGCGCGTTCCCCCTTCGCCTGCAAGAAAACCATGATAGTTTTCCGGCGTGACAACTTGCCATTCGCTTTGTGGATATGCCGCTAAATACGCGATTGGCGGACGCGGCTTGCGCCGGATGTTCCACTTGAACTCGTATGCCGCAAAACGGCCGTTCCGCTCCTCGACATAGTCAACTTCGCTCTGAGTAGTCGTACGCCAGAAGTAGCTGCGGGCGGGGGAACGAGAGTACGCAAGCGTCTTGCGGCGCTCGCTCACAAGATAGTTCTCCCACAACGCCCCTACATCCGTCCGCAATGCAAGCGGCGAAAAGTTGCCAATGACGGCGTTGCGGATTCCATTGTCCCAGAAATACACCTTCCGGCCCTTCTTGATCTCGTTTCGGGCATTTCGCGCGAGAGACGGAAGTCGGAATACGACGAACGTCTTTTCAAGTAGATCGATGTAGGTCTCCACTGTCGCCTTGTTGATGCCTATCAACGCGGCAAGCTCGCCGTACGACACCTCACTTCCGACCTGAAGTGCAAGGCACTGCACGAGCCGCCCCAACACATCGCTCCTGCGGATTCCGCCGAACGAAAGTATGTCCTTGTAAAGCGCCCCGCTGACAATAGCCTCCAGTATTCGCCGCGCATCGTTGGGCGTTGTCACGACCTCGGGATATGCGCCCCATACGAGCCGCGACTCGAGAAGCCGCCGTTCGATGCGCGCTCCTCCCTGTTCTTCCACAAGCTCATCAAACGAAAACGGATAAAGCCGATACTCGAAAACCCTCCCCGCAGCAGACTCGAAGACGCCATTCGCAAGTTCAAGCGCACTCGACCCTGTCGCCACGACCTGCGTCCGCATACCGACGGCATCTGCCAACATCTTCAGCGTAAGCCCGATTCCATCGACCCGCTGGGCCTCGTCAATCAGGAGGAAGTCGGCATCTCCAACAAGTGCAGCCAAGGAAGTCGTCGTCGGATTGGCGAGAATAGCCCTATCATCCGCATTGTCGCAGTTCAGCAGAGTAGGCTTCCTCGCTTCTGCGGAAAGCTGCTGCAGAAGCGTAGTCTTGCCGACCTGCCGCGCTCCAAGCACAAGGACAACCTTACCCTTGCCGAAGTCTTGCCGAATCAGCGGTTCTATCAGACGTTTTATCATACCTAAAACTCCTTGTACAACGTGTCGCCGTATATCGTACCACACCTATTCGCCAAATTCAACCCATATTCGGCGAATACATTATCCAAAATCAATACTAAAATGAGACGTATTCGGCTTTTTATCAAAGAGCATCACCGCTCCCGCTCCCTTCCGCGACAGCCCGTAAACATCTTGGTGAATGTTGCCATTGTGGAAGTGTTGCCAATTCCAATGTTACCAATTTCCAACTTGTCCGCCGTAGCCTTGGCGTAGGCGAATTGGGAATTGGCATTGGTAACCGCCGCCGCGTTAAGCGCTTTGGTGGTCAAGCTGGCAACATTTTCACATCCTGACCGCCGTAGCTTCAGCGAAGGCGGTTGGCAACATTTATCCTCGGTCCGCGTAAACATCATTTGAGCGTTCATCTCATTCTTGAGCAACGCTATCTTGTTATTGATGCCGCCGCCGTAGCCAACAAGTGCGCCGTTCGCGCCGACAACACGGTGGCACGGGATGATGATGCAGATAGGGTTCCAGCCAACCGCACCGCCGACCGCCTGCGCAGACATCCTCTTCAGTCCACGTTTCCTTGCGATTCCCGCCGCGATTTCGCCGTAGGTGACGGTCTTTCCAAATGGAATCTTGAGCATTGCGTCAATCACGTCACTGCGGAACGGCGTCAAGCTGTCAATGCGATACGGCGGCGTGAAGTCAGGTTCGCGCCCTGCAAAGTATTCGTCCAGCCAGCGGCACGTCTCGCGGAACACAGGCGACTCGCGAGATCCGACGGTTTCTCCGCGTAAACGTTCGGCGCCACGCGAACCCTTGAACCAGAGTCCGGACAACGTTTCACCGTCCCCGCTCACCACGAGGTCGTCAAACCCTTCCGGAGTCTTGTATTCCCAGATGTATTTCATAAACATTCCTCGCTCCGTCCGCTACGGCCCGCGCAAACATCTTGGTGAATGTTGCCATTGTGGAAGTGTTGCCAGTTTCCAACTTGTCCGCCGTAGCCTTGGCGTAGGCGAATTGGGAATTGGCATTGGTAACCGCCGCCGCGTTAAGCGCTTTGGTGGTCAAGCTGGCAACATTTCCACATCTTGACCGCCGTAGCCTCGGCGAAGGCGGTTGGCAACATTCTTCCCCGGCCCGCACAAACATCATCCACGTATTCATTCACGACCTGACGCCATGAGCCTTTTGAGAAGGAACGCCATCCATTGCGGTAGCGTCAATACCCCGTTGGCGAATCCAACGTTCCCCTTGACCAGCTTTATCCCCCATGTGATGTCTGGGTAATGGTCACTGGCAATCAGCGTCCTGAGCGACTTGGCCTTGGCGGAACCTGCCTTCACCTCGACTGGCACAAGGCTTTCTGCATCGCGCAGAAAGAAATCCATCTCAAGCGTCGAATCCCCGCGCTTGTAATAAACGAGCGGAGCACCGCTTTTTGCCAACGCCTCCCCGACAATATTCTCGAGAAGCCCGCCCTTGTAAGTGCCGAGATTGCGGTTCGCACGGAAGTCTCGTTCCGATTCGACGTCAAGCTGCCCGAGAAGGAGTCCGCTATCGGCAAAGTATATCTTGAACTTGTCCTCGCACTGGTTGCCCCCTATCGGAAGTTCTGGGAACGACATCGCGTGGCAGACGTTTATCACGCCCGCGTCCTTAAGCCAATCAACGCATCCACGATAGTCCTTGAACCTTGCATCCTTAGCCACCTTGGACACCTGAAACTTCTTGTTCTCCTTTGCGAGCTGCTGCGCCACATGGTCCAGCACGTTCAAGATGCGCGTCTGGTCAACGCCCTCCGCATATTTCCGCACGTCGTCCCGATACGCGAGGAACAACTCGCGCTGAAGCGCCGACGCACCCTCAAACGTACCCCTGTCAAAGTAGTTTCTCAGGATTTCGGGCATTCCACCCAACGCACAATAGTCAAGGAATCGCCGATCCATAAGATCGAGCGTCATGTCGTCGAACGGACGCCGCTCCACCATGTGCGCGTAGAGTCCATCGACAAAAGCCGAATCGTAGCCGCACGCCCACAGGAATTCCTCGAAATCCAATGACGAGAGATCGTAGTCCGTCTTGTAGCCGACGGGGATGCTGGCAATCTGCTTGTAGTGAACCCCTAGCATAGAGCCGCTTGAGATTATGTCGAAGCGGCCATCCTCCTTGAAATCCTTGAACGTCGTCGCGACATCGGGGAACTCCTGAATCTCGTCAAAAAACAGAAGCGTACGCCCGGGAATGAACCACAGCGTAGGATCAAGCGCGGACATACGCTTTATGACTCGCTCGGCCTTGTAGCCATCCGCCGTGATCTGCTTGAACTCCGGCTGGAAGACGAAGTTAACTTCAATGACATTGTCATAATGGGCATTTGCGAAATGCCGAATCGACTCCGTCTTGCCGACTTGACGCGCACCCTTAACAAGAAGAGGCTTATGGGTAGAATCAGATTTCCAAGACTCTAACCAAGCATCAAACTTCCGACGCAAATATCGAGATTCTTTTCTCATGACAGGGATATATTATCATATTATGGTCATGTGCGCAAGCGCCATCCCGAAAAAATGAGCGAATCTAGCACTGACAACCCCGAAAAGATGAGCGAATCTGACAGGCCTAGACCCGAAAACATGAGCGAATGTCACATCATCTGCAACATTCGTTCTTACTTGTCCTCCTTTGTGGCGGAACCATTCAAGCTGTTCAAGGCGGCGGCCAGCGCCCGCGTAAACAGCGGACAATCCTTCGTGAGAAAGGTAAACATCATCCGCGTTTTCATTACGACTTTTCCTTTCGCATTATGTCACGTATCTCCCTGTAGGCAATAACAGCTATGCAGAAGAGCAGAATAGGGAGTATGGTCCGATGAGGAAACTCCGAGACTTCAACCCTCTCGCCGCGATATCCCGATGAAAAGCATTGTTCTAACTTCTTGGTTATACGATACTTGCCAAGCCTTATCTCGCCATAAGGAAAATCGCCGACAAGAAGCGTCGACACATTCCTCGTACTGCCTCCCGTTAGTCGGCTCGTAGTGCGTACATTTGTTATGTCTTTTATCGGACATTGCTATGATGACTTCTTCATCCCCCAATACTGACTCGTTTCAATATGCAACGCTCCGTCGCAGACGACATAATCTATCCTTTCCACATGAACGCCGACAACTGCAGCAACCACGCCCACCACCGCCGCAATCATGGCAAATAGTATTTTCTTCTTCATGTCGTTTCAACTTTCATTGGAAATTGAATGAGACAACCACATAATGCGTGGAACGGCCACGACCTTCCTGCCGCAGAATGCCCTTGGCGACAAGAGCGTTTATTTCGCGCGAGGCGGTATCTTGCGATACCTTGCATATCTTCGCCCACTTGGACGACGTAAGGTTGCCCTCGAATCCGTCGAACAGCATGTTGAGCATCTTGCGCTGGGAGGTGGTCAGCGACTCTTCCGCATGGACGCGCCAGAACTCCGCCTTGGCGAGAATGGCGGCAAGGTGTACCTCCGCCGACTTCACGGCCCGCAGATGACATCCAAGAAACCACTTCACCCACCGCGTCGTATCCGTGGTACCGCGCTGCGCCCGCTCCAGTTCGCCATAATAATCCGACTTCTCCTTCTGTATCTGCGCCGAAAGCGAATAGAAGCGCATTGCCGACTTCTCGCCCTTGGCGAGCAGATATTCGGTAAGCGCCCGCGCCAACCTGCCGTTGCCGTCATCGAATGGATGCAAAGTCAGGAACCAAAGATGCGCGAGCGCGGTTTTTACGAGCGAGGGCGTGCCCGGTTCTTCGCCATTTACCCAATCAATAAACTTGGCCATTTCGTCCGCGAGCGTCGCAGCTGGGGGTGCGGCGAAATGTACCCGCTCCATCATTCCCCGCCGCGAAACGACGCGCATCGGTCCATCGGCGTCGTCACGCAGATACCCAACTGTGATTTTAGTCAGTCCCGAATAACCGGTAGGGAAGAGCGCGGCATGCCACGAAAAGAGACGAGGCAAAGTCATCGGCGTCCCCCAGTTGCGGGTTGCATCAAAAGCCAAGTCCGCCCTTGCCTCGGTTTCGTGCGACGTTGGCACCGGCACGGACGACAGTACCAACTCCATTCGCTTCGCCACGCTTGAGCGCACGTCATCGCGGTTCAACTTCTCGCCCTCAATCGCCGCCGACTCGAGGATTTCCGTGGAAAGCATTTCGTGAACGGCCTCTTTCTGCACAGCAAAGCCGATGGATGAAAGCCGCCCCAGGAACTTGCCCAGTGCCATCGACACCTCGGCAAGTTCATCCGCAACTTCGGCCGCGTCCCATCGCAGATTCGGCCAATCCTTATGTTGATAGATATACTTCACTTCTTTTCTCCGCAATTTTTGCGGATATTATACCACATAATCTCCGCAACCGGCAACACCCCAAAGTAAGAAAGTTCCCACCTCGGCCCGCGCAAACATCTTGGTGAATGTTGCCATTGTGGAATTGTTGCCAATTACAATGTTGCCAATTTCCAACTTGTCCGCCGTAGCCTTGGCGTAGGCGAATTGGTAATTGGCATTGGATCTTGTCATCCCACAAAGATGGCCATGTAGTGTGGAAGCGTCAGCATCTTTCCCGAGACGCCCACGTTGCCGCCTGTAAACTTCACTCCGCAACGAATCGATTCCGACTCCAGCAACGTGTCGAGCGAGCGCGTACGACCATTCGAGGACTTCACCTCGATAGGGACTACACCATCTTCCGTCTCAAGGATGAACTCAACCTCCGCATCGTCGTTCCTGTAGTAGCGGATCGGATGCCCGTTACGCTCCAACACCCCGGCTATGAGGTTTTCGTATATGCCGCCCTTGACGCCGCCCTTCAACGTGTCGTTCAAAAGTTCACGCTTGGCAAGCATCCCGTACGTAGACATCAAAAGCCCCACGTCGGAAAGATAGAGCTTGAACCACTCCTCTTTCACATAACCAGACAAACCAGGCAACGCGACGTTCACGCATTCCGCAAATGTCGCGAGCTTTGCGTCCCTGAGCCATTCGACGCTTGAAAGGTACTTGCGGGCCGTTCCGCGATCTTCCACTTCCGCATACTTGAACTTCCTGTTCTCCTTCGCAAGGATACGCGGAATCGCGCGGAAACAGTTCTCGACCTTCGGAATGTCCGTCTTGTCGGCGTATTTGTGGATGTCGACTATGTAGTCCGCAACAAGCCCCTCCTGCAATGTCTGCACCTCCCCGAAATGTCCGCGTTCCATGAATGCACTTACAACAGCGGGCATACCGCCGACAACCGCATACTCGCGGAATAGAGAGTGAAAGCGTTCGTTCACAACATCAGGCACGCGCTCGTGTCGCTCGAAGCATCTTCTCACAAGTGACAACGCCTCTTCGCCGAAACCCTTGGCAACAAGGTACTCCTCGAAAGACAGCGAATACATGACGACCTGGCGTTCGAACCCTACGGGAATCGACCTCGGCGTCTTCCTGTGCTTCCCCTTCTTGTACTTTATGCCAAGAAGCGAACCTGACGCTATGACATCAAACCTACCGTCAAGCACAAACGGCTTGAACGCCGTCCGCGCATTGGGGCACTCCTGTATTTCGTCAAGGAATATGAGAGTATTCCCGGGGATGAGCTTGACGTCACCACGTATCGCGGTAAGACGTTCACATATCGAACGCACGTCCAGGGAACCCTCAAATATCTCCACGCATTGCGGATCAATCGCAAAGTTGATCTCAATGAAACTTTCGTAGTTATCACGACCGAACTTCTCAATGATATAGGTCTTGCCGATTTGTCGCGCACCATTTACCAAGAGGCACTGATGCGTACGCTCGGCTTTCCACCGAACGAGATAGTCATAGAATTTTCGCTTTAGCTCCATGCCATCCTCCCTCTTCTCTCATTCTTCAAAAATCTGACAATATTATATCATAATCCTGCGGATATGGTCAACATGCATCTTTTCGGAAGATCCCAAGCCTAAAATATGCATCATTTTGGTGGTCATTGTCACAAACTTTTGCATCATTTTCCCGGAAAACAGACCCTGCAGTACAAGTATCATGTACCTCGTCATTTGGTTTTCTCCCAAGAAATTGCATAACATCAATGATGGTGAGGATGTGGTGATCAGGAGTCTGCCGGAGGTTGAGGCAGAATATGTCCGTCAATGGCTAGTATATTGGGCGGCAAGTTGATGAATGTTGCCATTGTGGAAGTGTTGCCAATTCCAATGGTGCCAGTTTCCAATTGGTAATTGGCATTGATGTTGGCAACATTTTCACATTGGCAACATTTATCCTCGGCCCGCGCAGACATCTTGGTGAATGTTGCCATTGTGGAAGTGTTACCAATTCCAATGTTGCCAGTTTCCAATTGGTAATTGGCATTGGCACTGGCAACATTTTCACATTGGCAACATTCCTCCCCTTCCACAATAGCCCGTGCAAACACCATCACCGCCCTCTCCTCTGCAGCTGACGCGAGATTACAGCAGCGAAGTCGTCCGGCACCTCTGCCTTGGAGGCGAAGAGCGGCCATTCGCTGACAGCATCCTTCACCTCGTCTAAGATGATGCGAGCCTTGCGCTCGCGTATGTTTGCGAAACTCGCGCAGGCGAGAATGTCATCGTCGGTTATGCCGATGCGCTTGCCATTCACGGACATCTGGTGCCTCGATGTCCAGTCGCCTTCCGGATTGTACGCGTAACATTCATCGTATGCGGGCGCAAGCCGCCACTCGCCACCACGCCCCATCAGATACGACACATTCTTCACATGGTCGTCGCAGTTCCATGCCAGCACATTGAACGCCATCCGCCGGAAAAGCTGCTCGCACGCTCGCACATCGTTCACGACGCGGCGCGTGACTCCAAACGCCTGCTCGTATGAATACGCGGTCGGATCGTTGAAGTCCATGTGCGCAAGCGCCGCCAGCGTCTGTGAATGAAGCTTGCCTCCATCGGCAAGACGGTCGAAACGCCGCGTCATGAAATGGTGCTTGTTCCAGAGACGGCACTCCGTCATTTCGATGCCGGCCGCAAGCGCCATCAGGTGGTAGGCGTATTCGACGCGTCCATAACCCCACTTGTCATCGCCTTCTTTGTCGCCGTTCCCCGTAAGGCCGTCGAACTTGATGAGCCAATAGCCGAACCCCTCCGGAAGCGCCACCTGCCCGGACCGCACTTCGCCCGTCGCCTCGTTCCAGCCGATAAGCGCCTTTGCGCGTGCGCCACCAGCCGACGAACCAACCTTTAGGATTGACGAATACTCATTCATGCCCGGAACAAGTACAGCCTTGGCGTCCTCTCGCTGCCTGAGGACCTTGTCGGCAAGTTCCGCGAGCGCATCTACCATGACGCGCTCGCTTATGTCCTCCTTGTCAAGGAGCGCAGGCTTGTACTCAAGCGCCCCCATCCCGCGCCGCCCGGTATAACAAAGCCTGTCAATTGCGTTCAGTTCTTCCGGACGCTTCCCCTGCTCACGCAGCCACGCGGAGATTACCTTGTTGCCGAACTTGTCCGGCAATGAATCGGAAACAAGTCCGGGCAATCCGTGAAACGACTTGATCGGCAGCTCCGGGAACTCGAATACAGTTGCGGAAAGCGGCATCCTGATCGGGGACACCTCCACGCCCATGTCGCGGAATTCGTCCGAATACTGGAACTTTGCGATTGGACTGTCGTCGGACAGCAGCACCGTCCCGACATGCGTTCCCCAAAGATATACATTGGCCGTATTGTGCATATCGCCTCCCTCGCCTATCCAACGGCCACACCGTCACCCCACTTGCGACTCGCCTTGCCACGCCTGGAACGGACGCGGCGCGGCAGTTCCTTCATGCTCTTCTCCATTTCGGCAACCTGGATGGGCGTCAGCATCGGAGCCGGCAATACAGCCGAAATCCGGTTGAGCACATTTAGACATCTCAAAACCGAAAGAAACGAATCGAGTCGAATCCCTCCGGCTCCATTCTCAAGACGTGAAAGCGCATAGCGCGAAAGTCCCGCTTTCGCAGCCAGATCGCCTTGCTTGACATGCGCAGATATGCGAAGGTGTGCAATCCTGCGCCCAAGCTCTTTCAGCAGTTCGGCGTCATTCAGATCTTCAATCGCATCCATAGAATCCTTACTTCAAGATTTCCTCTTGATTTACGACTCGTTTTTGTGTCACAAAGAGCGGATATGCTCTATTGTGTCGCAAAGTTGTGACATATTAAACCATATTTTCTGGGGAAATGCAAGTAGATTACCATGATAAATTTGCAATATTTATCCTCGTCGCTCCTCTTTCCGCGACAACAGTTTTCTCGCCGCGTCATAGTCACTTGGCGCAACAAGCACACACATTCGCGTACCCATGCCACCATTCCCTAGATAGTGAAAACCACGGTCTTCTTTCAACAGTTTGAGGCGGCAGCGCATATGCGCCGATTCAAGTTTCTCCGCAGCCGCCTTTGCTTCATAGACGGCGACGTCGTTCAAGAGCACCGCCCAACCGTTCGAGACATTCACCAACTCTTCGTCGGCCCTATCATCACGCCAGTCAATGCCGTCGTCGTCGTCACCAAGTTCACTTATGTCCTTTGGGGGCTTCGCCTTCCACACAGAAAGGAGTTGAAAACCAAGCAGCAACAAGGTGATGAACGCGAATACTGCGGTGCCGATCAAAGTACCAGATTGATCAGATTCAACCGCCGTGAGTACAACGCAGATCACCACCGCCGCAAACACGGCAACCATCATTCGCCTCTTCACTTCGCTTGTTCCTTTCGCCATATTCCCTTCTGGTCTCACTTATCTTAATCCTGTAAATCCTGTCTAAAAACTCCTCTGCGCGAGAATCTTCCCACTTCACTCCACCACCTCCCAATGGCCGCCTTTGTCGGGACCAATGCGGCGAAGACGGCCGGATGCCTTGAACCTTGCGAGATGCTTTTGGATTGCTTGCCTAGAAATGCCTATCGCCCTTGCCATGCCCTCTTGCGTAAGATGCGGCTGTTCTTTCAGCAATGTCAACAACTTGTCCGCCGTTTTAACGCTCCCGTTTTCTGACAACCTTTTTCTGACAACCTTTTTCTGACAACCTTCCTTCCGCTTGCCTTCCGACAGCTCGCGGATTTTGCGCTTGTCGTCCTCGGTAAGTCCAATGAGGAGATAGCGACTCTTCATTTCGTTGTTTTCGCCGAGGAGCAGATTGCGGAAGAACGCTTCCAGATAGCTCCAGTCGCGCTTGACGCCGCGCTCATAGTCGGCGTAGTTGGCGCGAACAAGCGCGTTGCGGAAGAACCAAGAATTGTCCCGAAACATGTTGTTCGCAACGCGGTAGCCGAGCGAGTTCAAATACTTGATGGCGAAGACGGCAGTCGTGCGCGTGTTGCCTTCGCCAAAGGGATGCACCTGCCATATCTGCGCGATGAACCTCACAAAGTGGGGTATCGCCTGCCGAGGCGACTTGCCGCCGTAGTCGAACTCGCGCTCGTCAATGAAATCCCGAATAAGCGACTGCTTTATGGTGTCCGCCGAACCATAGGTGACCGAATCGTCTTTTAACACCCATTCGCGCTTGCGGATGTTGACGGTGCGGAGCTTGCCCGCCGACGCCAGAACGCCCTTGAAGAGCTTTACGTGGATTGATATGTAGTATTCGGGCGTGAACTCGAAGCCGCCATCGTTGATGACCGCCACGATCCGCTCCGAAACCTTGTCGGCCTCCTCCTTGTCGGGGTCGCGATCCGTCGTCTCGCCTTGCGCGGCGTAATAGTCGCGGATGCGCCGCCGCGCCTGGTTCTGGGTGATGCGGCCCTCAATGTGTTCGATTGCGGTATTGAACAGGAATTGCGACGGCACGAGCCCATCCACCTGCTGCAACCCTATCGCTGTCGCCCACGCCTCGGCGCGCTCGCGACACCCCGGCTCGCCAGCCTTGACATACTCTTCAAAATCGTTCATATTTGCTTCCTTTCAGACTTCTTTTTAGACAAAATTTGCAAGATTAAGATTTCCTTCCTTTTCCCATCATACTGTCAATCCTGTTAATCCTGTCTAGCCCCTACCCCCACCTTTACAGCGAATCGACGAAAGCAGGGAAGCACGGGCATTATACCACGCTTTGGAAACGAAAGTCAATATCGCCATTGAATCTCCGCCATGCCCGCCGTAGCCTTGACGCCTTACGGCAATATGATATAATCATCCCCATGCGAAACTCGCGCTACACAATCATTCACTCCGCTGCGGCCGCCGTCGTCCTGCTATTCGCGATAAAGGGCAACTTCTGGCACACCTTCATCCATGGCTTGTCAATGGGCACGCCAAAGCCCCAACTGCTTCTGTTCATGCTATTCTGCCAGACGGCGCTCTTCGGCCTTCTCGCGCTCTTCCTGTGGGTGTCCACGCTCTTCGTAGCAGAAAACGAAGAGAAGCCTCCGAGCCCCGACCGCCTCAAAGCGGTGAAGACGGCGCTCGTGGCGTTCGTACCAATATGCCTGATCGCGCTTGGTCTTGAATGGACCTCCACAACCGCCCTTGAGAAGCTCTTCGGCCTGCAATTGGCGGAGCAGGATCTTCTAGGCTGGCTCAAACCCAGCGCATACGCCCTTCCCGTGCGTCTCGTGCTTTTCGCGTTCGTGCTCTTCGAAGCGCCGCTGCTGGAGGAACCTCTGTTCCGTGGGATAATATTCCGCGGATGCTGCCGCTCGATGCCCATCTGGGCCGCCGCCGCCGCCTCGGGATTCCTCTTTGCAATCGTTCACGTGAACGCGGCCACGTTCCTGCCGCTGTGGTTTCTGGGCGTGGCGTTCGCCTGGCTCTACAGCCGCACGGGTTCGATCCTGGCGCCCATGGCGGTGCACTTTCTATTCAACGCGGCGAACTTGGCGCTCTGCCTCGCGTTCCCAGACCTCTCATGACAGTAGTTCACCGCCGACGGTATTCGAGACGAGGCGCCGAGGACGCCTCTTCCACCATGCCTCGCACGAAGCCGCGCGCCTCTTCAAGTAGAAACGACATGTCGAACAGGCGCCCAAGCCCCCCCTTGCGAGACTGGTAGCGAACTATCCTGACTTCCTTTCCGCCGGCCAGCCGCCGCAGCTCGCGGCGAATGCCATCCTCGTGGAACACGCCGTCCACAAGTCCGTTCTTGAGGGCGTCGGCGGCGGAGAACACCCGTCCGTCGGCCAGCGGCCGCACCTTCTCCAGAGGCATGTCCCTCCCCTTCGCTACGATTCCCACGAAGCGTTCGTACATCTCCTCCACCGGTTTGCGGAGAAGAGCCACATGCTCCGGGTTCACTTCCTTGAGCGGATTGAGGAGATCCTTGTTCGCGCCTGAAGCGATGGTGACGCCGGAGATGCCGATCTTCTTCGCCAGCTCGGCGGCGTTGAATCCGTTCATTATCACGCCGATAGAGCCGGTGATGGTGGTGGGGTGCGCGTATATGCGGTCCGCCGCCGCGGCGATGTAGTAGCCGCCGCTGCAGCACATGTCGCCCATGTACACGACCACGAAACGGTTGGTGTTGCCGCGCTTGTAGCGCAGGAGCGCGTCATGCAGAACATCAGCCGCAGTCACTCCGCCGCCGGGGGAGTCGATCTCAAGGAGAATGCCCGAGACCGACTTGTCCTGCGTCGCCGCGCGTATGCGCCTCAGGGCGGCGGGCGCCGTCGCGCTCTCATCGACGGAGAAGAGACCGCGGGCCTCGTCGGACTCCATTATCGGCCCGGAGATTCTTATGCGCAGCACTTTCGGCGCAAGCCTGTTCTCCGAACCTGACACCCACACCTTCTCAAACCGGCCTGGCTCCTCCGGGCGTGCCGCATCCTCCCGAATCGCCGCAGTCATTTCCTCATGCATGTCGCCCGACGACGACGAAGCGCATCCCCTCATCAGCATTCCGCACATGAAGGTGAAGAGAAACACACTCGCGACGAGCACTCCCACCGAGGCCAGGCAGCCCAGCCCCATGCCTTTTGCCACATTGCCGTCCATCGCTCAAGCCCTCTTTCCCGCGGCGCGAAGGCCGTCTACGAGAAACGGCAAGGCCTTCTCGAAGGCCACGCCGTACCAATGCCCGTCGTCAGTTGCGGAGATCGCCTCGCAGACCACGTCCGCCGCAAGCGCCGCCGCGTCGAGCGCCGCAAGTCCGCACACAACCGCGCCGGCGAAGACGGATGCGAACACATCGCCCGTTCCGTGGCTCGTCCGCGAGAGTCGCGGATTGAAGTCGTATTCAACGCGCGAACCGTCGGAGACGGCCACGCCGAGCGTCGAAGGGTCGAACGAGACGCCGGTCAACACCACGTTCTTGGCGCCCAGCGCGTGGAGACCCTCTATCGTGTTCTCCACGAACGAGCGGTCGTATCCCTCCAACACGGGATCGCGGCCGAGCAGGAAAGCCGCCTCTGTGAGATTTGGGAGTATGTAGTCGGCTCCGCGGCAGAGGCGCGCCATCTGCGCGGGGAAGTCCGGGCCGAAACCGGTGTAGAGCACGCCGTTGTCGGCCATCACGGGATCGACGAAGCGAAGCGCCCCCAGGTTGGCGCACGTCTCGAAGATCGAGAGAATGGGGTCTATCTGCGGAGGGCAGACATAGCCGGTGTAGAACGCGTCGAAGGATATCTTCTGCCGGTGCCATTCGGCCTCTATGAGCGGCATCTCGCCGGTAAGGTCACGGAAGGTCCAGGCCGTGAAACCGCCCGTGTGGTTGGAGAGAACCGCAGAAGGCAGCACGGCGCACTCCACTCCGCAGGCGGAGATGACAGGCAGAGCAACCGTCGCGGAGCACTGGCCCACGCATGAGACGTCCTGAATGGTGAGAAGACGCTTGAGCATAGTTGGGTGGTTGGGTGGTTAGGTGGTTAGGTGGTTAGGTGGTTGGGTAGTTAGGTGGTTAGGTAGTTAGGTGGTTGGGTAGTTAGGTGGTTGGGTGGTTAGGTGGTTGGGCGCGCGAGTTCGAAGGCGCGGCCGGCGCGCAGAAGCTTGTCTTCGCGGAAGGCGTCGGCTATGAACTGCACGCCGACGGGCAGGTTTCCGTTCCGCGTAAAGCCCGCCGGGACCGACATTGAGCAGTTGCCCGCAAGGGCGCTCGGTATGGTGAAGAGGTCGTTCAGATACATGGTGAGCGGGTCCTGCACCTCGCCGATCTTGAACGCGGGGGTGGGCGCGACTGGCGTAATGAGAGCGTCCACCGTCTTGAACACCTCCTCGAAGTCGCGCCGCACTAGAGTGCGGACGCGCGAGGCGCGGCCGTAGTATGCGTCGTAGTATCCGCTGGAGAGCACGTACGTGCCCATGATGATGCGGCGCTTCACTTCGGAGCCGAAGCCTTCGGCGCGCGAGCGGCAGTAGAGCGTGAACACGTCCTCGCTCTTCGCGGAGCGGTGGCCGTAGCGAACGCCGTCGAAGCGGGCGAGGTTCGCGCTCGCCTCCGCCGGCGCGATGATGTAGTACACGGCCATCGCGTATTCGGTGTGCGGCAGGGAGACTTCAACAATATCGGCGCAGGCGGCGGAGCATGCGGCCACGGCCTCGTCGGTTATGCGCTTGACCTCGGGATCCAGTCCGTCTGCGAAGTATTCGCGCGGTATGCCGAGCTTCATGCCCTTGAACGACGCGTCCCTTGCCGCGGCGGAATAGTCCGGCACCGGTTCGCGCGGAGTGGTGCCGTCCATCTCATCGTGTCCGGCGAGCACCTGGAGGATCAGTGCGGCGTCCTCCACGCTCTTCGTCATCGGCCCAACCTGGTCGAGCGACGAGGCGAATGCCGTCACCCCGAAGCGCGAAACCCGGCCGTAGCTGGGCTTTACGCCTACACAGCTGCAGAAGGAGGCGGGCTGTCGTATGGAGCCGCCGGTGTCCGTGCCGAGCGCGGCGATGCAGAGGTCGCCCCCCACGGCGGCGGCGCTGCCGCCCGAACTGCCGCCCGGCACGCGCGAAAGATCGTGGGGGTTGCGCGTCACGCCGAGTGCCGAGTTCTCCGTGGACGATCCCATAGCGAACTCGTCCATGTTCACACGCCCCGCGCAGACGGCGCCGGCCTCCTTGAGATTCTTTATGACAGTCGCGTCATATGGCGACACGTAGCCCTGGAGTATCTTCGACGCGCACGTGCAGGGCTGGCCCTTGACGTTTATCAGATCCTTGATCGCGATGGGCACTCCCAATAGCGGAGCGGCGCTTCCGGCGGCGCGGGCGGCGTCGGCGGACTTCGCGGCGGCGCGCGCGCCCTCCTCGTCGAACGTCAGATACGCCCCTATCTCCGCGTTCTTCTCATGGTAGCGGCCGATCACGGCATCCACCAGCTCCAAAGACGAGAAATCCCCTCTGGACATGCCGTCCAGAGCCTCCTTTACGCCCAGCTTGAAAAGCTCGCTCATGACTCGGCCCCCTCCACGATCTTCGGCAGCATGAATTCGTCGCCGGTACGCGCCGGCGCGTTCGCGAGCGCGGCTTCGCGGTCCATCGACGGACGCACGACGTCTTCGCGGAAGGCGTTGACCACCTCGCGCCCGTTTAGCGTGGGAGGCACGTCCGCCACATCCACCTCTGATATCTTCTCCACGTATTTGACTATGTTCTCGAGCTGCGGCTGGAATACCGCCTTCTCCTCGGGGGTCAGCTCGAGCCTTGCGAGCTCTGCGACGTACGCAACGTCTATCTTAGGTGTGTCCATGCGCACATTATAACATATTCACGGATCGACGGATCGCCGACCTATTACTTTTTTTGCATTTCCCCCCTTGCGGACAAGGGCGGCGTGTGCTATACTATCATCCGTTTTCCGCAAGGGCCTGTAGCTCAACTGGATAGAGCATCAGACTACGAATCTGAGGGTTGTAGGTTCGACTCCTGTCAGGCCCGCCATTCGGAAGGCACCAGATTGCGGGGTGGAGCAGCCTGGTAGCTCGTCAGGCTCATAACCTGAAGGTCGTTGGTTCAAATCCAGCCCCCGCTACCATTAAAGAAGAAAGCGCCGAGGAATCGGCGCTTTTCTTGCATTTTCATGCGACTTGCCTCAGTATCCTACGTTATCGTAACCCCAAAGAGATTCTCATGCTCTCAATCGCTTCTCGCCTAATAGTGCTTGTCCATCGCAGCGGCGAAGAGGTCGATGCCCTCGAGTATCTTGGTGATGCGCTTCTTCTCCGCTGTGTCCGGGATCGTGCGCTGCCACGGTGCCGTGTAGATGCCCTTGAGGCGCTTCTGGTCAAGACGGGTCTTGCAGAACGAGACGAGCGCCTCCGCGGCGGCATCGTGCGCCCAGTTGGACGTGCAGGGCAGAAGATCGTATCCGGCGTCGTTAAGCGCGACGAACGACGCGGCGAGGTTGCGCTGGACTTCCCAGGAGCCGCTCTTCTTCTCGAATGAGGCGTCCCAGGCAAGATGCTTGTCGCTGAAGTCGGTGCCGTAGTACCACGGCGACAGAAGGACGTCCTTAGGCATACGGGCGAGGAAGGCATCGCGGCCATCGCATATCTTGTCCGACCACATCACGGCGCGGGATCCGTTGCGCTCCACCTGCTTGACGGTGTAGAGGAGGTCGTGCCACCAGAGGTCGCCCTGGCGGTACACGGCGTGGAAGAGGCCCTTGCCGGCCACGGGCACCTCCTCGTCGAAGCCGAGGTGGAAGAGTGCGGGCTTGTCGAAGATCGCGCAGACATCCGCGATGATGTCCGCTACTACCTTGTAGTACGTCTGCGAGGACACCATGCGGTGGTAGTCCTTCAGCCAGGAGTCGTGGCAGGTGGAGAAGTTGAGTTTGGGCATCGGCTCGATTCCAAGGGAGCGGATGCGGGCGAGTTCGGCGCGTATCTTCTCCACGCTCCACGTGCCCGCGACGGCGAGTTCGGGGTGGCTGGGATAGACTATGCCCTCGCCAAGGTCGATGAACACGAGATTCATCTTCCTCTCCACCAGGCGGTCGATGGATTTGCGCCAGAGATCGTCATGACACTGCAGGTAGCTGTGGTACGGCGTGGGCGAACCTGATGGACTGATGGGGTTCGGACGCGTCTTCTCCTCCTCCTCGCTCTTCGCGAGGTCGTCCGGGCCCGCAGGGTAGTCACCCCACATGTTGGAGCCGAGGTGGAGGAGCGCGCCGCGGTAGAACGGCGTGCCCTTGGCTGCCTCCACGCCACCTGCGGCCAATCCGCCTGCCGCAAGCGCCGTGGCGCCGATGAATTCTCTGCGTGTCGTCTTCATGTGATCTCTTTCTGCGTTGCCGCATCGTTGTGAAAACTGCCGGAATGCAGACATTTTAACACACCCCACCCCTTTGTGCAAGGCAGACCAATCCCGCCAGTCCGCAGGCATGTCAATGTCGGCCTACCGCAGAAACTACGATAGTCCGGCTTGCCTCAGAAGCCTACGCTCTTTATCCAGTCGACGATGCGCTGCTGCCAGCCGTGGACGTTCACGGCATCGCCGAGGCCGTGGCCCACGTTCGCGTAGATGAAAAGCTGCGCCGGGACCTTGCGGCGATGGAGCTCTTCGTAGATGCGAACGGACCCCATCGGCGAATAGTGGTCCTTGTCGCCGTGCACGAGGAACATGGGCGGCGTCTTGGCGTCGAACTTGAACTCCGTCTGGAGCGCCGCTCCGTCGCCGCCGTTCTTGTTGGGCCCCGTCGCGCCGTCGTCCACCACATAGGCCGGATAGACCGGCACGGAAAAGTTGAGATGCGGCGAAATGTCGTCCAATTCGTCGATCCGGTCGTAGAGCGCGTCCTGGGACGAAGTGGCCGAGACCGCCGCCAGATGCGCACCGGCCGAGAAGCCCACTGCACCTATCTTCTCCGGCGACCAGCCGAACTTAGCGGCGTTGGCACGCAGATGACGGATCGCCCGCGCGGCGTCCTCACGTGGCGCATCGTAGATGTTCCGCCCCTTCCTACGCGGGATGCGGTAGTGGAGCACGGCCACCCAACGCCCCGACTTCAGAATCGGCAAGCTCTCACGGCAGACATGCCCAAGATGCTGTGTTTGGTATCCTCCGCCCGGCATCACCACCACCAGCGTGTCGCGCATCGGCTCGTCGGGCTTGAGTATGACAAGTTCCGGCTGCGACACGTCGCACCGCCGCCAGACCTTCACCCTCTCGTCAAAGGCATACCGTCCAGGGTCCGACTTCGTTTCATGCGGCGCAAGATCCGGCCACAGCCGGATGCGCCCGGCGATCCGCCCGTGGAGCGCGCCGTATGCCTTGTCTTCATTCGCGAGTTCAGCATGCAACACCGCCGCAAGGGCGATCACAGCCCAAAATGTGATTCTCATGTCTTCAATCTCCTTAGTCTAATGAGATTCGCTTCTCCGCCGCCTCTTCTACTGTTCAATCCTTCTTGGTGTTTTCCCCGTATTATACCATACCGTCGGAGATATGGGGAAACTCTTGCAAAAATCACGAGACTTCCCCCATATCCCCGAAGATCCGAGACTTATGGGGAAAAGTCACCACATAGAATCTGTGGAGCCAGACCCTGTGGGCACGGGGGGCATATGGGGCCAGCAACTGTCACAAAATCATAGCGAGTCTCGTGCGGTTTTTCACAAAAACCACGCGAAATGCCGCTCTTGCAAATTGCGGAAAACAAGACTCAAAAAACATCAACTTTCTACCACTATTTGTTGGCGTTATATTTATAATCGGCTTAGATTGCCCAGATAATCCATTCCAAGCCGATTATAAATCACATGGCACAGCAAAGGCGGTAGATGGCGGCGACGTCGGACCGTAACAACAGTTACTGAAAGTACAAGTGGAAATGTCAATTACATACAACCCCTCAAACTATCCGATAATTCGAGGCCATGCTCCACCGATGGTTCCCTCGTGGAACTCCAGTTCACCTGCTGCAAGCGCGGACTTGAGCGCCTCGTCGTCGCCCTTGAAGAGCCTCCCGTCTTTCGTCATCACAGCCTTGCCGACTTCTGCAGACGGCAGCAACTTGACCGTGTCGCGTGCGCGCCAGATCATCTCATGCCATTTCGTAGACAAGCTGGCGAGGTCATAGTCTTCCACATTCTTTATGGCCATCTCGAACTCTGGCGGAGTGTAGACCGTACGAGAGCACATCTCGAGAATGTAATTGGGCGTGAGGCCAAGGTCCTTCCCGTTTGCAGCCCATGCAAGAAGACCAAGCGGCTGTATGTCCTCCGAACATGTAATCGTGTCAACCCAATCGCGCGGAACCCGTCGGCTTGCAAGAGCAAGGAGCTTGTTCGTCGCAAGGTCAAATGGATGCAATGTCAAACCGAGAAGCTCGTCTTCTATAAGCGGGAAAAACCTGTACGCCGAATCCTGTACCCACTGAAGCTCCGTCGCACCACCATCCTTTGAGGCAACCACCTCAACGATGTAGTCGCGCCTTCGTATCACGCGGATGTCGTAACCAGCTTCTTTTAGCACTGCACAGTCATGATCAGCCGCACGCTCAAGGGCCGAATAGGTACTGTTGAACACGTCTATGTCAGACGATATGCGCGGACGCTTCAGCTGGTGGTTCAGCGCGAGTCCACCCGCTATGTACGTCTCGCCGCCGTCTATGCGCGAACGGGCAATCCGCTTGAGTACTTCGGACTGAAATGCGGTGACAGCCATGACCGAATTCTCCCCACTCGCTTGAACGCACTAGCATCCCCGTATGTCTCTATGGACGAGAGCACCTGCTCCAGCTGGACTTCGTTGCTCGGAGGTCTGGACAAATCGGCAAACCAAAGGCAGACGTCGCGGTAGTCCCGGACGACCGACTTGTATGCCTCGGAATTGACTATCTCCTGAATATCCATACCTAGTGGTACAACTTTTCCTATTGAGTAAGGCTATGCCCACCCTCGTACGCACAACCTTGACTCGACGAAACTTCCGCACCGACCACCCAGCCGATGCCATCCCGCCGTGGGAACGCCACCATGATACCATATCCCCCTGCGGAGCACAAGTGCGAAATCACCGGCCCACGCATTCGATTCGGGCGATGTACTCGTCCTGCTCCTTGCGCGGAATGTCGTTCCAGCGGATGTTCCAGCCCGCCACGCGCACCTGCAGGTTCTCGTATTTCTCGGGATGCTTCTGCGCGTCGCGCAGCGTCTCCGGCGAGACGACGTTGATGTTCATCGCCACGCCCCCGCCCGCGAAGAACCGCTCGACGAGCATCCTGAATACGCGTAGCCCCTTCTCCCCGGAAACTGTGGACGGGTGGATCATCACGTCGTAGATGCTGCCGCACGGGAAGTTTTCCGGCGCGATCGCGCCGTAGCTCTTGATCGAGCCTGTGATGCCTTCGGTTTCCGCGCCGACGTTAGGCGCCATGTTCTTGGAGAAGAATTCACCCTTCCGGCGACCATCGGGCGTCGCCCCGGCGGAGAGTCCCTGATGTATGAAGCTGCGCGACTGGAGTCCGTAGCAGACGAACTTGCCGCCGCGTCCGTTGGGCTTGCCGACGAACCGCGACGTGAAACCCTCGATGACCTCCTTCGCGAGCGCGTCCGCCTCCGGATTGCCGCAGCCCCACTTGAACTTCGAGTTCTTCATCCGAAGGCGCAGCTCCTCGTGCCCCTTCCAGTCCTCCGCGAGAATCCGCCCCAGCTCGTCGAGCGCGACGGCCTTTTTGTCGTAGACGAACTCCTTGACCGCCAAAAGCGAATCGACCGCCGTGGCGAATCCGCACTCGGCGATGGCGGTGAAGTTGTACTTGTAGCCGAGCGAAAACGCGTCCACGCCCTTCTCCAGCGCGTCACCGAGCGCGAGCGACAGCATGAGCGCGGGATTGACCTCCGCGAGATGCCGTTCGTTCTCGCACTGAAGCGCCACTCCACGGTCAGTGTTGTCGTGAAGGATGCGGAAGTACTCGCGCTTGAAGTCGTCGAAGGTGGCGGCGGAGAATTCTCCCTTCGCGGCTCTGGCGAGCATCTCGATGACGGGCTGCGGCAGGTTGATCCGCATGGCGCTAGTGCAGTTGCCCTTCGCGCGCGGGAGATACTCGAAGCAGCCCCAGATGAGCAGGTCGCGACACTCCTCGTCCGTGAGCCCAACCGGCTTCATCGACCGCGCCATGCTCTCCTCGCTCATGAGGCAGAGAGGCGCATGCTTGCGCAGCATGTCGAGCGCCTTCCACCATATCTCGTCAGGCGTGTTCTTCGCAATCTTCAGTTGGAACTTCGGGGTGGGAAGAGCCGTCTTCTCCACCACATCGAGGATGATGAGCGAGAGCGGGTTGTACGCGCTCGTGCCGTCCTTGTTCGTTCCGCCGAGGTAGATGGGGTGGCCCCAGTAGTTGTCGATGGAGCCGAACTGCCAGATGAAGTGGCGGAAATCCTCGCGGAACTCGGCCTCCGTGGTGCGGCCCGCCGCGAGGTCGGCCTGGTAGTATGGCCACCAGCGGACGTCTATGTTGTCGAACGTTCGGACCTGGAAGTAGTTGAGCGGCTCGGAGAGGATGAAGTACACCATCGTGAACTCCATGATGTCGAACACGGACTTTGGCGGCCCCACGCGCAGGCGCTCGAGCGAGGCGATCTCCTTCTTCATCCACGGAGAGCCCGCGTCGGGGTGCACCTTCGCCGTGGTGATCAGGCGGTCGAGGAAGCGCATCATCGCGGCGGCGGCCTTCCGCTCGGCGCGGTAGAACGGCGTGTCCTGCGTGTAGGAGTCCGCGCGCGCCTTCATGCCGGGGAAACCGAGCTTCAGGATGTCGATCCAGTCCGGCGCGGAGTGGTCGAAGTCCTTGCCGATCGTGGCGCGGCCCTCCTTGTTCATCTTGGCGATGGCCGAACGCAAGCCGGGGGAATACTTGTCGTCCACGTCGGCGGCATGGCTCCAGAGGATGGCGCTCATCGGGCGGCGGTGGCGGTCCCACGCGGAGATGGCGGGGAAGCCGTCGTACTTCGAGAACCCGATCGCGACGTTGTCCACGAGATAGTCGAAGCACCGCGCGGCCACGTCGTACCAGTCCTCCTTGCCGGACTTCCAGCCGGACTCGTCCACGATCTTCTTCACTCCCGCGCGGAGCGCGTCGTTGTCGAGGCCCGTCCTAGGGTCCGCGAGGTTCGTGCGCCACTTCCACTTCAGATACGCCGCCTCGTCCGTGATCGCCGCCGGACGCTTCTCCGTGCGCGTCGTGTACTGATGCCACCCGTTGTTCATCGGAACACCGCCGTCGGGGATCTCCACCCCCGTCGAGAGCACCGCAGCCAACATCATCCCAGCGACATTCATCATCATATTCTCCTGTATCGCGCATTTCAACACCCGCCAGCAGATTTCCAGTGCAACACCCGTTGCATGGCCAATGCTGACAGTGTTTTCTTGTGAACGGGAAGTATTTTAGCACATTCCTATTTGGGTATGCAAGGGCGCTTTGGACGGTTTCGGAGGTCTGCGTCATGGCGAAGGAACGCGGCACGAGGAGGATCGTCGAGGAGACGACGATTCCGACGCCCCGGCACGCCGGCCATCTGCAAGGCCACGACCACCTGTTTGACTGCTTGACGCATTTTGCTATTTCGCGAAAAGAGCGTCCAGAACCACTTCGGCGTTTATCTCGTTGCGGAACATACTCGGCTCCGAACCGCTGAACGTCACGAGAAGGAAATGTATCGACTTCTTAGTCCTCGTCACTTCGCGGTACGCCTCGCGGCGACGACGAAAATCGGAAATGTCCTGCGCCGTGACGCGATAAGGCTCATCGGTACATTTCATCTCGCATAGATCAACCACATTATCGGCCCTGTCGATCACAAGATCGATCTGCGCACCATGCGGATACCGCTCGTCCGCGACATGCCGCCAACAACCGACCTCCGCATCGATGCCGGCAATACCCAACGCGGACTTGATCTGCCTGACGTGCTGCAGACACAGACGCTCGAACGACAATCCTCGCCAAGCATTGTACTCTGGAGACCCCACCATGCGCGACCAGAACCGTTCAACGTGTCCCAAACGACCCTTGATGAACGCAAAGTGAAACAGCGTGAAGTTGTCCATGAGCTGATAGACCACCGCGCTCCGACACGCGCCGACAACATGATAGCTGCGTATGAACCCGCATTGCTCAAGTTCCTCAAGCCTCTCGGTAAGACGACCATTGTTCGCCATACGCACCTTGGACACGATTTCCTCTCGGGTCATGCCGCTTTTCCTCCCGGCCAAGGCAGTAACGATCGCTTCGTATGGCGTCTTGTTTCTGAAAAGCGAGGCGTACAGTTCGCCGAACTCCCCCCTCAGTTCGCCGTCATCTGAAAAAAACAGCTCGTCGACATTCTGCGCAAGACTCAATTCTCTGTCAAGAAACGACCAATAATGCGGGATGCCACCGAGAATCATATATGCCTCGGCTATCTGGGAACGCGACATCCCCAAATGCCGTGCCGCCGCATATTCCTCACATTCGTCGAGCGTGAATTGCTTGAGATGTATCTTGCCGGTGATACGGTTGTGAAGCCCGCCTTTGTTCCTTATCACCTTGTTGATGATCCAGCTGGTTGCAGATCCACATACAATCAAAACAACATCTCCACGCGCCGACGCCCATCCGTTCCAGAAATGCTCCAACGCCGCCACAAACCTAGCACGCGGCGTATCCATCCACGGCATCTCGTCGATGAACACCACTTTACGTTTCTCATTGGACGCCTCTATCACCCGTTTCAGACAGCGAAACGCCTCCAGCCAACTCTTCGGCATCGGACAATCCACATATCCGTACTCAATGAGGGACTCCTGAAAGCTTGAGAGCTGATCGGACATTCCAACCTTTGCCACACCCGTATGCAAAAAAGTAAAATGATTGGCAAATGCCTGCCGAATGAGATAAGTCTTCCCGACACGACGCCGACCATACACGGCAATGAACTCGGAAGATTCCGAATCCAATGCTCCATGCAACTTCTTCAATTCTCGATCTCTTCCAATCACGGCTCTACCCTCCTTCAGATTTAAACTGGGCTAGAATATACTAAAATAAGCAACGGAAGTCAATATACAAAAAACAAAACTCAAAAATATCAATTTCACACCACTATTTGTTGGCATTATATTTATAATCGGCTTAGATTGCCCAGAAAGTTCATTCCAAGCCGATTATAAATCCGCATTGCGCATCTTGCAAGGCAATGCGTCTTAACGCGTTCTATGCCCATCGCCATTCGGCAGTTTGGCTCATCTTCAACACCTTGGCATCATTTCCTTCTCTGGGCATCAGCCCCTCCGTGGCTGCCCTTGCCCTCTAGGGCCGCCTTGATGAGCGCAAGCGCCCTCGCGTCGCCGTCGCGGACGAACAGACGCTCCGGATGGAACTGGACGCCCACGATCGGCTTCGTGCGGTGCTCGATCGCCTCGACCACGCCGTCTTCTGCTACCGCCGTCACCTCGAAGCCCGGCGCGATCTTCTTGACGCTGTACTTGTGCGAGGTGTTTACCATCTGGCGGCCCTCGCCGAAGGCCTTGGCCATCAGCGAGCCCGGCTTCACGTTGACGGCGTGGAACTGGTCGTTCGTCCAGGTGCTCGCGATCCAGCTGTGCTGGACCTTGACGGGCGCGTTCGTGTCGTTCGGCCCGTAAGTTCCCCCGAGCGCCACGTTGATCTGCTGGTGCCCGTTGCAGATGCCAAGGACCGGCTTGTTCTGCACGGCCGCCATCCGGATGAGCTTGCGCTCGAAGTCGTAGCGGGCCTGGACTTCGCCAGGAACCGCGCCGAAGATCACCAGCGCGTCGGCATTCCCCAGCATCTCGCCCAGCTTCGCGTCGTCGACCTCGTTGGGCAGCACGAGCGGGACGAACCCGGCCGCGGCGATCGCCTTCGAGGTCGTCCGGCAGCCGACGACGGACCGATTGGTCGTGCAGGCCTCGGCTATCAGCGCGACCTTCGTGCGCGGCGCGATCTCCACCGGAAGGGCGGTCGAGAACGGCTTGCGCTCTGGAATGGACTTCTTATCGCTGAAGTCGCCGTCGTTGAAGTTCATCTTGACGAGGTGCCACGAGAGCTCGTCGAATATCCGCTTCGCGTCGCAAAGCGCCATGCGCTGTGCCTCGACGGCGTACGCCGTGATCGCCGCCGAATCGCCTGCGCGGACTAGCCGCGGGAACTCCTCCAGCCAACGGTCCTCGCGTGCGCGCCAGAACGCCCTCACGCCGTCGCCGTACTGGCGGCGGTCGAGCTCGGCGAGCGCGCAAAGCCGCCGGTAGTGAGCGGACGGGATCGCCGCGCAGAAACGTTCGCCCGCGTGCATGTCGGCCGCGTCATAGCCCTCGGCGAGGGCTGTGATCGCCGCGTTGAGCGGCAGGAACGGCGCATGCTCCGCATTGGAGAGCGTCACCCACATCGTGCAGCGGCGGTCCGCCGGAAGCGTCGCGTCTAAGACGAGCGCGTGGCACGTGCTCTGCCGGCCGACGCCCACGACGCGCACGGTGCTCTTGTCGGCGCCCTGCTCGGGGCAGAGCTCCGTCCCCTCGTAGCGCCAGCGCATGACCTCCTGGACCTCGCGCAGCGTCACCTTGCGGTCCGGCGTGAAGAAGAGCGGCAGAAGCTTCGTCCGATCGTATGCGCCGGCCTCAGACGGGGCGAAACGGCGGCGGCCCATCCACGTGCGCAGGGCGCTGCCATGTAGCGGCTCCCGCGCGTAGGTGGCGGCGAGGTCGATGAAGCCGCCCTTGCCGCGCTTCAGAAAGCCGTTACGCTCGGCGAGGCCGACGAGGTCCGGCGAGCAGAGAGAGTCCGGCGACGAGGGGTCGAACTCCCGCAGCAGGAACTGGTTGCCGACGAAGAGCATCTTGTCCTCGGGCATCCTCACGGCCGCCCACTGGTGCCCGGTGTAGACCTCGATGTACCACGCCTCGTTCGCATCAGCGACCATGTATATCTCCGCGCCGTTGTGGCCGCGGCTTCCGACGACCTTCCCGAGCAGCTCCACCGCATCGCGCGCCGTCGCCGCGCAGGAGATGAGCAGCCCCGGCAGAGTGGCCTCGGCGAAGCCGGTCGAGACGAATGGGTCAGCGTTCGTCGCCGCGACGTTAGAGTATGCCGTAACCGTGCCCGAGAGCATCACGCCCTTTTCGTTCACGCACGCGCCGTCATAGCGCCCGTTCTTCGGCCCCCACGGCACTGATGGCACGAGGACCGCATGGTAGGTGGTCTCCGGCAGCGGCCACTCCGTCTTCATGTCGTTGCCGATGTAGTGCCGGCCAGGGGCGCCGTCCATGCGCGGCAGTATCTCGAAGCGCTTGCACCTGCCTACTTTGGAATCCACCGTGCGGGCTATGATCGTGGTGCCGTCCGCCGAGACGCCGCGCCCGACATATATGCCCGTGCACGCCACGGCGGCCATGGCGGCCGCGCACACACCGAAGCAGATGATCGATTTCATGTTCATTCCCCTCCTCTTTTTCCTTCCAGCGCCGCCTTCAGGAGCGCAAGCGCCTTCTCGTCGCCGCGCACGGCCATGTACTCCGGATGGAACTGAAAGCCGACGACCGGCAGCGTCCGGTGCTCGATCGCCTCGACTACGCCGTCCGGCGCGCGCGCAGTCACCTCGAAGCCGTCCGCCACACGCGCGAGGCTGTAGTTGTGCGACGAGTTTACAGTGATGCGGCCTTCGCCCAGGTGCTTCGCGACAAGCGAGCCGGGCTTCGCGTCGATCTCGTGGTAGAGCCACTTCCAGTTGACATTCTGCCGGTGGACGAGCGGCCTCTCGACGACCTTGTCGTTGCGCAAGTATGTGCCGCCGAAGGCGACGTTGACCTGCTGGATGCCGTTGCAGATACCGACTACGGGAAGCCCCCTCTCCGCCGCCTTCCGCACCATGTAGCGCTCGAAGCGGTACCGCTCCTCCGTCTCGCCCTTGATGGAGCCGAACACGACGAGCGCGTCCGCTCCCGCGACCATTTCGTCCATCTGGTTGGTGTTTGCGAGCTTCGGCAGGATGACCGGCAGGAAGCCGGCCATGCTCACGGCGTCGACCATGCCGCGGCTGACGATGACCTGCTTGTTCGTCGAGCAGGAGTCGACGATCAGCGCGACCTTCGATCGTCCGCCCGTTGAAGTGCATCCGCAGGCGGCGGACAGGAGAATGGCAAGAGCAGGCAGGAGCATGTTCCTCATTTAACGCACCTTTCATTCATGGACAAGCCGACATGCGCGTCAGTCGCGCCGCCCGCATGGTCTGGATAGAACGGATATATCAGCGGCAACAGTATCATGGACACCGCAAAGGCCAGAGCCGAAAGGAATATGCCGGGCTTGAAGAAGTCTTTGAATCGCAGTCCCCCCGGCTCCAGGATCATCGAGTTGGCCGGGATTGCAAGGGGCGTGCAGACCGCCACCGACGACGCTATTAGGATGGCTATCACCACCGCCCTCGGATCGGCGCCAAGCGTCTTTGCGATCGTCCAGCCTATCGGGCAGAACAGCGCGCACGTCGCGGTGTTGCTCATTACCTGCGTAAGCCCCCAGACAGTAAGCCACAAAACGGCCATCATCACGAGCGGGCCGTGTCCGCCGCCTACACCCACCACCATGTCGGCGATTCTCTGCGCCGCGCCGGTCTTCATCATCGCCCCGCCAAGTGGCGTCATGAACGACAGCAGGAACACCGCCTGCATGTCGAACGCCGCAAAGGCCTCCTTCTGCGTAAGCACGCCGAAAAGGACGACGGCGATCGCGCCTATGCAGGCCGTTATGTGCATAGGCGGCAGGCACTTGAAATAGTCCGCTCCGATCATCGCCCCCACGGTCCCCAGCAGCACCACCACCGTAAACCAGCCCTTCCATCCCGGAAGCGCCGCCCCCTGTGCGCCCTTGCCGACAGCCGTGACGTCACCATCACCGCCTTTCGCAGGCACAAGCTTCGGGCCGACCAGAGCAAAAAAGACTGCGGCGGCGATGAGAAGCGGAATGCCGACCCCTGCATACTCAAAGAACCTGACGCTCATCGCGCCTTCGGAGAACTTCTCGATCGTCTCCTTTGCGATAAGGTTGCCCGGGCTCCCTATCACCGAGATGTTGCCCCCCAGAGTCGCACCGGCCGTCAACGGGATGAGAAGCCTGCTTGGACGTATCTTGTGCGACGCCGCCGCGCCCATTATGATCGGGATCAGGATCGCGACGGTGCCGGTGTTCGACACAAAGGACGAGACCAGCCCGGAGAAAAGCGTCACGACGAGCATCAGCGACCTCTCGCCGGGGCAGAATCTGAAAAGCGCCCTGCCGATCCTCTCCGCCATGCCCGTCTTGAAAAGCGCCGCGCCGATCACGCTCATCGCCACCACAAGGATTATGGACTGCCCCACCAACGGCGCGAATATCTCCTTTGCCTCCACGACTCCGCAGAAGTAAAGCGCCATGGGGACCATGAAGACCATGAGCCCCATCGGCAGAAAATCCGCGATGAAGAGCGCAAGCGCAACAAAGAACACTGTCAATGTCAGAGCGGCGGGCGTCATCGTTTCTCCCCTGCTTCTACCTCGCCATAAGCTGCACCGGCGGCGCGGCCGCGACAGAATTGAAGTTCGGCACCGTCATTGCCAGACTCATTTGACCACCTTGGATTTGACTTGACCATGACTTCATTGCCCACAAGCTCCAGTTGCTCACATTTGACTCGAGCTCAAAACTGGCGGCTGAACGCGCGGAGATGTCTCCCCCTCGATCAGAACGTCTTCAAAGCGGATGTTCTTGAACGGACGCGCGGGCTTGTCGTCGAAAATGGACGGCTCGCGCACCTTTCCGCGCACACGGCGGAAAGTGATGCCGTCGAACACGCTGCCCGTGGCATGCTTGTAGTAGAACTTGCAGAACCCCTTCGCGTCCAGGGAGACGTCCTCGAACGAGACGTTCGTGATGTCCACGCCATGCTCCGGACGCGACCATGCGCCGACGGCGTTCACCGCGTAGCGAGTGTCCTCGATGCGCAGGCCCTTGAACGAGCAGTCGCGTATCCGCCCGTTGCCCACGCCCAGGCGCACTGCGTTGCAGTCGGACGACAGCACGCAGTCGGAGACGGACACGTCGGCGCAGTCGCCGTCCTTCTTCAGTCTGGCGCCCGCCGCGCGCAGGGTGATGGAGTCGTCGGCCGTTAATATGCGGCATCCCGACACCTTAACACGCCGCGAGGAGTCGATGTCCAGCCCGTCGCCGTTGTAGGTGTGGGGCTTGCGGATCGTGTGGATGTAGGCCCTCTCAACAACCACGTCCTCGCAGCCGTATATGAAGCACGACCAGTACGGCGCGTCGGCCAGCTCCACATCGCGGATCGCAATGTTGCGCGACTCCACGAACCAGACCATCTGCGACGGACGCCAGGGTATCTTCAGCTTCGACGGCGGATGGGAGCCGTCCGGCATTTTCAGAAAGTCGGCGGCGCTGCCGTCGATCTTGCCGGGGCCGCGCAGGGTCACGTTCGTCTGCTCGATGCAGAGGATGAGATGCCCGCCGCTGGTGTTGTCGCCCGCGCCCAGGCGCCCGCTGTTCTGCGGACACACGTCGAGAGCGTTGTAGTCCGCCGGATCGGTGCTGCCCTTCAGTACGGCGCCGTCGGCGAGATGGAAGTCCACGCCGCTTTTGAGGAAGAGGGAACCGCAGAGGTACACGCCCTTCGGCAGCAGCACTTCGCCGCCGCCGGCGGCGTTAGCGGCGTCGATCGCCGCCTGCACCGCGACAGTATCCTTGGCAACGCCGTCGCCCTTCGCCCCGAACCTCCGCACGTCGAACACCTCCGCGGCGGAGCGGAACACCGCCGCGTCGGACGCGAGGGCACGCCCCAGCATGGAATCGCCGCAGGGGCCGATGGCGCTCTCGGGCGGGAGAGGGTCGAAGCCGGGCACCGACGACATATCGGTAGGAAGCCTGTCGAGGCACACGTTCCCGTCCACCTTGGCGGCGGCGGCCTTTCTGAAGAACAGCGATTCGCCGCCCACGAAGATGTTGCGCTCAATCGTGTCGTTCATGGGAGTGTCCACCGTCGTGGCGAACTCCGGGTACTTCGCCAGGAACGCCGCGCCGAGCGCGTCCACCGCAGCGATGTACCTCTTCGTGTCTGGCCTGTCGAAGTATTCGCGCCAGCGCTTCATCGGCCACTCCGAGAAGCTCACTGCGTAGCGACAGCGCGTGAAAAGGTTGTTGCGTACTACATTATCGCGCCCGGCGTGGATCTGGACGCCGCCGAAGTGTCCGCGCGAACAGTTGTCGAAGCGGTTTCCATACACGATGTTGCCGGAGATCGCGTCGTCGAAGCGGATTCCCGCCTGCCCGCACTTGACATACTCCCCGCCGCAGCCTATGTTGCGCCAGATGTTGTGGACGAAGCGGTTGCCGCGGCAGGTCGGGTCTCCCCACATGTCAACGCCGCCCTGGTCGTCGGACTCCATCACGACGCGCTCCACCATGTTCGACGCCACCAGGTGCTCGTTCCCGCCCACTCCGAACGCGCTCGACGGAAGATCGTGCAGACGGTTCCGCACCACCTTCAATCCGTAGCCGTTGATGGACATGCCAGTAGAATACGTGCGCATCGCGTGGCCAGTGTCGCTCACGTCGTTCGCCTCGACTGTCGTGCCCGACTCCCTGAACGTGCGCCTGTCGCCCCCGCTGATCTCCATCGCCTTGTGTCCGAACGTGTGGAACACGTTGCCGCGCACCGTGCAGCCGTCCGCGCCGTGCATGAAGAACCCGGTGCCGCCGAAGTCGCGCACCACGCATCCCTCGAAGGAGACGTCCTTCAAGTTGGACATCACCACGCCGTGGTGCCTGCCGGTCCGGATCACAATCCCCTCGAAGCGCACATGCGAAACGCCCTTCACGTCAAGAAGCGTGTGCGCTGCGCGGGCCAGCTCGTATGTGGACGCTCCTGGCTCCTCGTCTGCCGGCGGACGCAGGTAGAGGACGCCCGCCGCCCTGTCGAGGAACCACTCTCCCGGCGCATCGAGCGCGCCAAGAGCGTTCTGTAGATAGAGAGGCGCGCCCTTCTTCGGGAAGTTCCACTTGTCCACAAGGCGGATCGTAATCGTGCGGGCGGCAGGATCGACGGTCACGGGGACCGTCTGGTCCGCCCACAGATATTTCCAATAGCCGAGCGCCTGAAGGTCGGGGGCGGCGGCTGGCGCCCAGCGTGCGAAATCACCAAGATCAGCGGTGAAGACGCGGTTGGTGGCGTCGATCACCTCCGTTATCGGAAGGAAACCCTTGTCAGGATGGCGCGCAAGCGTGAGAGGCTTGCCGTTGCGGTACAGCGAGAGAATGCGGAACTTCGCATTCGGGATCATGAAGCCGCAGGGGCCGTCGGGCTCCAGGCCGTCGTAGCCAAGTGCCTTCACGTCGGCGGCCCACACTTTGCCGCGCGCGGCGGCCGGGATGCGCGGATCGTCCGCCTTGCGCCACGCCGAGGACGGAACGGTCCATCCTCCGGAGAGGACCGGTCGCTCGTCCTTCCACGCACGATAGGCGACAGGCGCGTCCGGCGCGCCGGAATCTTCCTTGCCGAGCGCCCACACGGCGCGCATGGGATACGTCCCCCCGCGCAGCCACACCACCACGCCGCCATTCGGCAGCGCGCCGGACTTCTTTAGGGCACGCACCGCGGCCGACGCACGGGCCGGTGTGGCGAACGGGGCGGCGAAAGTGCCGGCGGCGGAGTCATCCCCCGTGGGCGAGACAAAGAACTCGCACGGCGCGGCCGCCGCCACCATTATGGCAAGCGCCGCAAATGCAGATAGTTTAGTATTCATACGCAAAAACCTTTCCCTTTAAGCGCTTTGAAGGGAATTGCATTTTACCCGATTCTCCGCTCCACTTCCACCATAAAACAACATTTCAACATAAATTCACTTCACATACCCCATGTCCTGTTATATCTCACGCAGAGGCGCAGAGAACGCGGAGTTTAAGAGGACATCTCGCTTGATTCGGTCTTTGCCCCTTTCACCAATTGGGTGAACCAGATTCTTTGATCTCTTCTCCTCATAACTTTCATTCCTCCTGGATTCTCGGAATATTCTCTGCACCCTCTACCTCTCTGCGTGAGACATTCAACCAAGGTTTTTAGGTTCAACGACCTTTAAAATCCTCGTCGGCCAACTTGTTGAACCGCTTTATGAGATCGATCTCCTTCGGATCGTATGGGCGGAGCGACGGACGGTAGAGATCATGGAACCACTTCGTCATGTCATATGACTTTGCGTGCTCAGACCCCTTCTCAATCTCCCTCCACATTCCCTCCCACGGTTCGTAGGTCTGATACTTGCCGGCGACAAAACCCCAGCATGTGCAACCCACGCCCTCGATGTAGTAGAGAGGATACGCCGTGAATACGTCGTTGTGGATGATGCGCGCCAGCCATTCCGTATTCACGAGCGGGCGGCCGTAGAAGCGCTTCAACTTGGCGAGAATGCGCACCTGCGTCTCGTAGTCGCCATAGCAGTGGTAGGAGATGATGTCGGAGAGCTCGCCGGCGAGAGCCTGCGACTTGTTGGCGTCCTTCGGTGATATGCCGTAGCTGCCCTGCCACACGTCCGCCGCCAGCGGCTGCACGGGGTCGATCTTCCATCCAAGCTCGAAGATGCGGCGGATGAGCGCCACGTGCTCGGGCTTGCGGCGGTTGCCGTTGCCAGGTTCGTTCCAGAGATTCCAGAACGCAATGCGCGGATCGGCACGGTACTTGGCCATCACTTCCTCGCACATGGCGAAGAATTTCTCGCGTAGATCCGGGACATCCAAACAAGTGTAGCCCACGGCGCCGGGGAACGAACCGTGCTGACTGCGCTTGCGTCCGCCGTGGTAGCCCCAGTCACAGGGTTGCTGGCCCATCTTCGGGAAGGACCATATCTCCTTCGGCCGCGAGCAGTCGTTGCCCAACACGAGGATCATGCGCATGCCGTATTTGTCTAGCAGCGCCAGCATCCGCTCCAGGCGCGCCATGAAGCCGTCGTGCTCGGCGCACCACACGGCGAAGCCCTGCTCCTCGATGATGATGCGCAGCGTGTTGAAGCCGATCGACTGGGCGAGCTTGAGCTCTGTCTCCATCTCGGCGAAGCGCTCCTCGCTGCCAAGCTGCTGCCACTGATCGACTCGGTTGGCGCACGACGCCGGCATATAGTTGCAACCGCGCATCCACGGCTGCGCCTTGTACCACTCCCACGCCCGCTCCTTAGTCCAAGGGCCGGTGCGCGGCGCGGCGAACACGGCGGCCGCCGCCATTGACGCCACAATCAAAGACAATTTAACATGTTTCATATTCACACCTTTTTAAACCTAGTTCAGAAAAGCTTGTCGACGGGGATTATGAAATCGAAAAACCGATCTGCCTCTACACGCGGCGAAAGCCTGCCATCGTACACAAGTGCCGTTCGCACCGACAGCGACCTGTCGTAGGCAAGACGCTTCAACTTCTCGGCAACTTCCTCGACAACTTCATAGCCTATCTCCTTGCGCCGCTTAATCTCGACGACCATCAACGTGCGCTGCGTCTGGATCAAAAGATCGATCTGACATCCACTGTGGCGCTTTGTCTGTGCCTGGACGTATGGGAACGCCGAGAACACAAGAGATTTGTCCAGTCCCAAAAGCGGGAACAAGTCGCTTACATGGTTCAAGACAAGATTCTCGAACTGCAGTCCATAGAAAACCTGTAGCCCGGGCAGTTGTTCCACGGACGAGAACTCAAACAACCCGCGCGTAATCGCGTCGCGACGCGGTTCGATATAATGTAGATAGAAACGAACGTAATTGTCGCTGACGCGGAAGCGGGCACGCTTGATCGCCCTACCGGACAGAGGATTCAATCCAGCGTCGCGCATGACATACCCGGCCCTGCAAAGATCCTCCAGCGTCCTAGAATACGCGCCACAGACCAGCGCACTCCCCTTCGCGGCAATGTCCGCAACGGTTTGCGGACGATCGACCAGTTCCCGCAACACCTTCCCTCGGACTTTTGCCTTCCTCCCAAACACCTGATTGAATGTCTCGTTGAATTCGCGAAACAAGATGCCGTTCGGCATGAAACACATCCGCCTTACGTTCTCGTCGACAGACAGCGAAGGGCGCACCTCCTCAAGATACTTCGGGACACCGCCCGTCACGGAAAGCAGATCCAGTTTCTCACGCGTCGACATTCGCAATGCACTCCCCCCCCACATCTGGACGGAATTTCGCAACGAGAGCTCCTTCAACTCCAAGTCAAGTGAATTGCGTCCCACGAATCCCGTACTGTTCAGTATGTTTTCGACAATCCATGCGGAAACGCTTCCACACAAGACAAAGACCAGATTCGGATGCTTGCGCAGACGTTTGTCCCACGCCTCCTTCAGATATCCGGGGAAATCAGGGTTCCAGCCACCCATCCATGAAATCTCATCAAGAAGGACAACGGTACGTTCACCACCCGAAAGCAAGCCATCCAGCTGGGCAAAAGCAAGAGACCAAGTTTCACTTTCCACAGTCGGACGCATGGCATACTCAGCGACTTTTTCGCAGAAACGCCTCCTTTGAACTGCATCCGTCATACGCTTATGCGGTGCCAGACCCTCAATCGAAATGAACCGTGCCGCAGAACGCACGGCAAACTCTTCAATCAGCGTGGATTTCCCAATCCGCCGTCTTCCACGACATGTGACAAGCACACCGGAATCTCGCCCCCACAATGCATCCAAGAGCTTCAATTCCTCTTCTCTACCAATAAACATGGCAATAACTCCAATTTGCGTTCAAGGTGCGTGTATATTACCATATCCACCGAACATGGTCAATGGCGAATTTTACTTAAAAATGACATTTGCCATTTTCAAGTAAAATTAGATGCTCATTTGCGTTTCTAATATTACTTGAAAATGACATTTTCCATCTTTGAAGTATACACCGAGTTCCCTTCTCCCCCCCCCGCCGCGCGAATTGATCCGAACCCGACAAACTGGGGTCAGACCCTGCACAAGATCCCGCTAATTTGACACTCCTCGCCTATCCGCCACGCCACCAAAACCAGATTTGGGTAGACCAACCTATGTTCATTGTTTGCAAACCATGGGCCTCCCCGCCAAACCAGCGTCAATACAGAAATCCAAATAGCCAAAGCGGAATCTTGTTGCCATGTCCAATGGTGGTTTCATCGTTTACGACATAGCTATCCGGCAAGTCCGCTATTTGGGTAAATCCTTTCCCCGTGCCTCCGACCTCAAACGTCCATCTGCCATCCACAACGAAATCCCCCGTACCCGTGTAGGCGACAACATGATCCTTTCGTGCTTGACTGTAGAAAAACGTTTCGCGCTCTACACCGATATTGACATGCGGAACAAGAGCGGCCATCAAGTTCGTGTTGTCCACATATATCTTTTCAGGCTTGGAAAGATTATTGAGCTTGAGGCCCTTTGAATCCAGCAGCGCGAGCAATCCAGCACGTTGCAACGCCTTGAGCATCTTCAACCCCTGGTCTCGTCCCGTTTCAAGTTCCCTGTAGAGCTTGCTCATATTGGGGGTTTGAGGACAGCTTGCGGCAAGAACCATCAGCATCTTGCGCGTCTTGCGAATGGTGTCCTGCGAAACCTCGTCGATGGACGGGTAGTCTATGTCAAGTACCTTGTTGACCGTTTCCAGCAGCCGTTCCCTGAACTTGCCGAAGCTTTCCCTGTAGAACGGGTAGAATCCGTTCTTACGATAGGCCTCGAAATAAGGCAGAACCTTCAAGTCCTTGCTGATGGATGCCGCAATGCCGACATGACCTGAAACAATCTCGTCCATCGCCAGGGGCTTGTACTTCAGAACCCCTTCCAATTCCAGATACTCGCGGAAACTCATTCCGTGCAGGAGATAGGTTGCCTGACGACGGGACAGATCGCCACCCCCCTTTTCAAGGTGAAGCAGGGAGGAACCGCTATAAACGATATTGATGTTACGAAACTGATCAACCACATTCTTGATGACAAGCGACCATTCCTTGCCCAGATGGTGCACTTCATCGAGAAAGAGGTGCGTGTAGCCATGCTCGTAAAGATACTCGACCAGATCCCTTACTTGATGCCGTGCGAACCATAAATCGTCAAGACTTGCATACAGCGCCAACCGGGAGTCAATGCCGAAATGCTCCTTCATGCGCTGGCGCATCAGTGTCGTCTTTCCCGTTCCTTTCGCTCCTTTTATGCAGATCAACCGATCTCGCCAATCAATTTCATCCATCAAGTACCGATGAAATGTTGATGTTTCCTCCCTAATCTGACGATTTGATGTTTCGATGAGGATTTCAACATCTTCACTTGTCAATTTGTCCAACATTTTAGCAACTCCACTTTCTAATCCGATGCTGGTTTTAGAAAATCTATTTGCTAATTATATCAGAACCGTACTCACAATGCAATGGCCATACGGCAAGGAAATACGTAGTTTGTAGCTTGGCATCAAAAAACTGGAATCTGTTACTTGTCAATCTCCTCCAGCAGTTTGCGCAGAGCCCCAGCCTTCTCGCGGGCCTTGGCCGCGCGCTCCATCGCGGAGTTGTCGCCCGCGAACTTCGCATAGGCGTTGATGATCTGCGGCACGGGCGTTTCAAGTTCCGTGATGGCCTGCTTCAACTCCGCGACGAGAGGGGCGCATTCCGCATCGCGTCCGAGCTCCCTGAGCGCCTTGACGCGCCAGTAGTCCATCTCACCCGCATGGATCCAGCCTTTGAGAGATTTCTCCAGCTCGGCGCGATACCCGGCCTCGTCCCCAAGCGCCTTCTTGCACTGCGCAATCAGGTAGCGGCTTTTCGGCTCCGTGCCGGCGTCGCCAGGACGCCCAGCCTGAAGGTTCTCGGGATATGTCGTCGATTCCTCGAAGTACTTGAGCGCAGTCTTGTAATCGCCCTTCTCCATGAGGCCGCGGCCAAGGCCGATGCACGACTCCACAAACGGCGCGAGAAGTCCGTCCGCGCCCTCCCACACATGGAATCGGCGCGTCGTAAGGATTTCATGCGCCTCGGCGTAGCGTCCGACGGCATTGTAGGTGTATGCAAGGCGCAGCACGCATGCGTCGTACTTGTAGACGGTGGTCTTGTACTTCTCCATGAGCGCAAGCCGTTCGGCGGCAGGCAAGTTAAGCTTCTCCGCGAGCTTCCCCGCCTCGTCGAGCGTGCGGAAGCTGCCGGGATCGGCCTCAAGCGACTTCAAGTAGTATTCGTATGCCTCGCGGCTCGGCACGCCGGAAGGAACGCCGGTGTTTGTGAAGTATGTTCCTGGATGCGAAAGCCCGAAGCCGATGCAACGGAGCGCAAGCGCATGCTTCGAATTGATCTCCACGCACTTCTTCCAGTCGGCAAGCGCGGAGTCCTTGCGGTCGTGGTTCCACTCGCAGCAGCCGAGATAGTACCATGTGTTGGCAAGTTCAGGCGCGGCCTTCGCCGCCATCATCAGCACCTCTTCCTCTTCAAGCCTGTTGGGGAAGCAGTAGTCGGTGGGCATCTTGGCGGCAGCGGCAAACGCAGCCAACGCATCTTTTTGTCTCACGCTGAGGCGCGGAGAGGCGGAGGTCGCAGGGATTTTCTGGGGGCTGGGGCAACGCCCCAGATATAAATCTTCTCCGCGCTCTCTGTCTCTCTGCGTCTCCGCGTGAGATAAAATCGCCGCGCCCTTGAAGTAACCGAAGAGGGCATTCTTGTAGCTGTCGCAGGCGGCGATGGTTTCTTTGAGCGGCAACGCCCCTTCCGTCTCGTAGGGCTTCTCGACGGAGGCCTTCGCAAGCGCGGCGTCGCAGAGCGCGATCACTTCGTCGTAGCAGCCGATCCCCCAATAGTCACTGATGCACTCGAGAAGCTGCTGCGCCTTGAGCCCGCGGTTCTTCTCGGCGGCGGCGAAACCGTCGCGCTCGACGACCGCCCAATATTCGAGCGGATCGCACTTGATCGCCTTCTCTAAGCAACCATTGGGATTGTCTGTCTCACGCAGAGACGCAGAGACGCGGAGAGCATTCGCAGCTAAATCCCTCCTCCGCGTCTCCGCGCCTCCGCGTGAGACATCTTCCAACTTCCGCAGGAAGATCCCTTTCATCGTCCAAAGCTTCGCTTCATCCTGTCCAAGGGCGAGCGCGTCGTCGATGCGGGCGAGCGCCTCTTCCCAGTCGCCTCGCAGGGCGGCGATTCGGGCGATCTCAACGTACGCCTCCTTCTTGTGCGTGATCCGCCACGTGCAACGCCAGAAGAGGTCTTCGGCACGTTTCAAGCTACCCTCGGCCTCCGAAGCCGATGCGGCGGAGGAGGCAAGGCCACGTTCTACGAGCGCGAGGTAGTATTCCGGCGCGGCGTCGAGGGCGCGGGTGTGGTTCTGCGTGGCGCGGGCGACGGCGCGTTCAAGGTATGGCTTCGCCGCGGCGTAGGAGCCGTTCTTGGCGAGGCGCACGCCCATCGCGAGATTGGCCTTTGAATAGTCAGGATCGATTTCAAGAGCGCGCTTGTAGTAGGGCTCCGGATCGATGAGTCCATTGTGGAACTGGTCGAGGCGAAGTCCGATCTCATAGGCGAGCTCCGCGCTCGTATACTCCTTGGGCGGCTTCGGGTTCGCCACCTTGGGCGGCAATTCAACATCTTCCGGCTTGACTTCTGGCACGGGCGTGTAGGAGAGGAACATCTTGCCGTTCGCATCGGCTATTGTCGCGGTGAATTCCTGGTCGGCGACGTCTGGTTCGACTTTGATTGTCTTACACCACGGCGTGTTGGGATCGATGGAGATGTTGCACTCCTCGAAGACGACGGCAGGCGCTCGCGTCCCTGCGTGTCCGTGGTCGAGCGGGACGCCCGACCCTGCCGATTCTCGCGTGACCCTCACCGTGCAGCCCTTCAGCACGCGCGTCGAATGGAAGCCCACAAGAAGCCCGTCCTTCTTCACGCGGTCCACATTCACCGCGCCGTCGATCGTCACGTTCTTGACGCCGCCGATGCCCTTCACGGGAAACCAGTACTGCTCCACCTTGCGCGTCTCGTAGGGTGCGATCCACGAGTAGTCGGGCTGGTTGTCGCTCCAGCAGCCGACCATCAGCTCGAGGTACGGGCCGTCGTTGTCGGTGAGCACCTTGTCCCACACGTACGCTTCGGGGAAGTTGCCCCAGAGGAAGAACTTCTTGCCGACGGTGATGTGTCGGTTCGAGACGTGCGCCGTGCCGCACCGCTTCTTGTGGTCGTATCCGGCCATGAAAGCGTTGTCGGGATCCATGCCGAATATGGAGCGAGACTCGATTGTGAAGTTCTTCCACCATGAAAGATCCATCATGCCGGAGATGTCGTTCGCGTACTTGGAGCGCTGGGATGGCAGAAGCTCCACCTCCTCCTTGCGCGGTCCGATCGGATAGCTCGTCCAGTAGTTTTTGTGGTGGTCGAAGCCGAGGTGCATGGACGGCGGGAAGAGAATCTGGTAGTCTTCGCCGCAATGGACCGAGACGTTCGCCCAGTATATCATCGACTCTATCCACGGCTGGCGGTTCATGAACACGTTCTCCGCCCGCAGGACGGCACGGTCTGGGAGGAGCGAAAGGCCGATCGTCCACTTGAGGCGGCGGCGGAGCTCCGTCTCGCCTATCCATATCGTCTTGGAGCCGTCCTTGTTCGCCACCATGCGCCAGTCGATCGGCATTGCGGTGGTGGCGCGGTGGTGGTGGGGGAAGTTCCATTCCACGCCGCCGGAGATCCACGCGCCGAGCATGCCGATGAGAGCGGGCTTTACGACATGCTGACGATAGAACGTCTCGTATCCCGTCGCCTTGTCCGTGAAGTTGAGAAGATGTCCGCCGTGTTCCGGCAGCAGACCAGCCTGGAACCATTCGTTCTCAAGCGTGAGATACTTGTAAGCCTCGTCGCGCTTCTCGTCGTGGAGGACGTCCTGCATGGGATAGGGATACACGCGTCCCTGGGCCCCCTGATAGACGCGCCCTGTGTAGAAAAGAGGCGTCTTGTCGTAGCCGCCCGGCGCGTATGTGGGCAGAGAAATGGAGTCCTCGCCCATTTTCACAACATTGGCATGAACTGCGCAGGAGGCCGCCGCCACGCACAACAAAGACTTGACCTTGATTTTCATGTCGGCATTATACCATAAAACGCGTCGTACTTAAAGGCATACTGTTACCCTAGGACAAGTAGGAGGATAAGACAATAGGATGCTCCAAGCTCTAAGCCATGGGAATCAATCCAGCTGCGCTCTTGAAAAGCGGCAGAGGGTATGGTAAACTACAAACGGAGATCACGAACATGAACATCATGAACACCAGGCTTTTCCGATCCTTAGTGCTTGCATCTGCTTTCATGGCGACGGCGGCAAGCGCCGATGTGCAGAGCGCCCAGGGAGACGCGACGAAGATGGGGGCGCAGATGATGAACCCCGGAAGCGCTCTGCGGAGCGTGGAAAAAAACTGCAAAGACGGATTCAAGGTACTGATATACGGCAACTCCATAGCGCTCCACGGACCGAACGCCGGCATCGGCTGGACGAACAACTGGGGCATGGCCGCAAGCGCCCCGGAAAAGGACTTCGCCCATCTCGTCGTGGCCGGACTGGAGGCCAAACTCGGCAGGAAGGCCGAATTCCGCATCCGCAACCTCGCCGCCCTCGAGAGGAACTTCACGACGAACATCTCGACAGTCGCCGCGATAGCCGCCGACGCAAGATGGAAGCCGGACTATGTGGTAGTCGCCATCGGCGAGAACTCCCCGAAGATTGACGAGTCAAACAGGTCGGCCTACCGCAAGTTCCTCGCGGACATCGCGCGTCCGTTCGCATGCGGCCGCGCAAAGGTGGTGCTGCGCTCCCCGTTCTGGATGAACGCGATGAAGGCGAAGTGCACCAAGGACGCGGCGGCGGACGTAGGCGCCGTCTACGTCGACGCCGGGCCGTTCGGCTTCAAAGACGAGAACAAGGCGATCGGCCTATTCGCCCACCGCGGCGTGGCCAACCATCCGGGCGACCTCGGAATGCGCAGACTCGCCGATCTGATTCTCGCAGGATTCGACGCGGCGGCGCCCGGACGGTAGACGCCCAGCCAGCCATTCAAGGCTTGGAGTCAAGCACGCGGAAACCGTCTGCGATGCGCGGATCGAACTCCTGCCGCGGCACCTTGTCAGGACCCTTGGTGTAGATCACGGTGTTGTTGCGGATGGGGGCCAAGCGCGACAAGATGCCGGGGGCGATGTCGTTGTCGTTGTACGCCAGCGCCTCCTTCAGGGAGATGACGCTCACGCAGTCGATGAACACGTTGTCCTCCACGGGATTGTACAGCGGCTCGCATGGATGGTCGTTCATGATGTTCGCGAGGCGCGGATACTTCGCCGCCCAGACGGCGTTCGTGTAGCCGATGTCCAGCGCCTTGGCCTCGAGCGCCTTCAGGCTCTTGCTCGACTTCTGCTTGCTCCTTCTCCACCGCAGCCCGCGGCAGTCCATGGACATCCCAAGCCGACAGTTTATGAACACGTTGTTCCTCACGGGATGGTCGCGCCCGCCGCCGATCATTATTCCGCGCGGACAGTTCATGAACACGTTTCCGTATACCTCGTCGCCGCAGTCGCAGTCGTCGAAGTAGAAGCCCATAGCGTTCGTGCCGGATACCCCTTCGTCCTCACCCTCCTTCGCGGTGGTCCCCGCTCCGATGTCGTGGACGAAGTTGTACCTCAGCACGTTCCCCTGCGTCGTCCAGTTGCGCCCCGTGTAGATCGCCCCCGCGTCACCTGTCTCCATAAGCACGTGATGGATGTTGTTCGACTCGATGAGCTGCTCGTTCCCGGTGAGCGCCACGGCCAGATGCGGCGCGTTCCATATCTCGTTGCCGCGCGCCGTCACGCCGCACCCGCTTATGCCCAGCCCTCCCGCGTATGTGCGCTGCAGAATGCCGAAATCGTGGACGCGGCAGCCCTCCACGAGCGAATCGCTGCGCGTGAGCGTCTTGCGGTCGCCGCCGGACATCGAGATCCCCCCGCCGCCCGAATACGCCACCTCGCAGCGGGACACGACGTTGGACGTTCCCTCGATCGCAAGCGCGCCCTTTGCCGTGCCGACGAACCGGCAGTCGGAGAATGACACGCCGTTCACGTTGCCGAACTGCGCGAGACGGGCGCAGTTGTACGCGAACTCCAGCCCCTCGAACCGCACGCCCGAGACGCCCTTGCCCTGCACAAGCGCCTTCTCGAAGAACGCAAGGCGGATGTCCGTGGAATCAGCCATCTCGCCGCCCGGCGGCACCACATACAGAATCCTCCGCTCGCGGTCAAGCCACCATTCTCCAGGCTCGTCGAGCTCCTCGAAGAGGTTGATGGCGCGGAAGCGCCGCTCCTTGCGTCCCCACGTCCCGGACAGTATGCCGTACGGCACCGGGGCGTCGGGGGCGATGCGCACCACGTTGTTCGTCCCGTTCTCCTCGCCGTAGGACACGGCCTTGACCGACCAGTTGTACCAGTCGTGCGTAAAATACCCGTTGAGCCAGACTCCCTTCGAAAAATCCCATCTCTTGATCCGGGCGTCGCCGCAGATGAACGCCCCACCGGTGAACCTCTCCTTCTTGCCAACGATGGGCTTGCCCTGATCGACGCGCTTCTTGAACGAAAGCCATTCCCCGCCGTTCGGATAGCACGCCATGCTGCCGAACTTTCCGTCCATGAACACGACGGGCGGAGGCGGCGTGCCGAAGAACGCGTCCTTCATAGCCGGGATCTTCTCGGGGCAATACGCCGAAACGTCGGCGGCATAGACCTTGCCGCGCCCCTCCTCCGGAAGCCGCGCAAGGAGAGCGGGGTCCGACACCTTTGCGAAGGACGCCACAGGTATGCGCTCCGCGCCCACGATCCGCACGGCACCCGGCTTCTCCGCGCGCCACACCACGGGCGCGGAGCCGGGGGCGGCACCATCCGCCTCGGTCAACTCCATGCCCTGGGGCAGAAGATAATCTCCCGGAGCCAACACGATCTCCACCCCGTCCTTCCTCTCCGCCGCAGGAATCACGCGCACTTTGTCGCGCACGGCCACAAGGGACTCTCCCGCCGTCACGTCAATCCTCGTAGGAGCGGCAGACGCGTCCAATGCGAAGCAGACCAACAGGACGGCGGCCGTGCCGACGACGAGAGCATCTCTTGAATCCACGTTCATTTTCATCGCTGTTTCCTTTTTTCTTCCATGACGACCGGGAGGGTCGGTTTTTTGAAGATTATGATACCAAAACCACGCCGCGAAAGTCAAACCCAACAAGCGTACCTGAGTTTTTCACCTGCCACAGAAGAGAAAAATCCGGTTGAAATGCGTGAAACATGGGGTACAATGGTAGTGGAATCATTGTTGGGGGCTTGTGCGACGGGATCGTTTTTGATAGAATAACCATAGTTTTTACAAACGGCAAGGAGATTTTGATGAAAGACAACATGAGATGGCTTCATGTCCTGGTCATAGCTGCAACGTGTGTTTCCGCGCTGCAGGCGGATGTGCGGCACTGGACCGGCGGCGGCGACGGCGTGACGTTCGCCGACTCGCGCAACTGGGACGGGGCGGTGCAGTCCGGCGACTCCCTCGTGATCGAAAACGCCACGGCCGACACCACACTCGCCCTCTCCAACGACCTCGGCAGCGCCGAGTCCCCGTTCCAGCTCGAACGCATCACGGCGCTGGGAGCTGGAACGGTGCGCATCGGCGGGAACCCGATTGAAGCATACGGCGGCGTCACGACCAACATCCACGCCGGATGCACGCTCATCACGGACTTCGACATCATCTACCCCAACCACGACAGCAAGACCTATGTCTATTGCTACGTGACGAACGGCATGGTCTGGACGCACAACGGCAGCATCTCCGCGCCCGGCCAGACGGCGTTGCGCTTCATTACGCTCACCGGAACTTTCAATGTCTATGGCGATGTGACCATTACCAACGGATCCATCAACGTCCATGGAGGCCCGAATTACGGTAATAATAATGCGTGCTGGTATTTCTACGGAAAGTGCACCACGTCTAAACTCTGCGCAGACAGTGGCTGGTTTGTACGCGGAGCGATGCACCTTGCGCACGAATGCGATACGGACACTCTTACGTTGCGATGCGCCAACACCTATTGCGATGCGGCTAATGTTTTGAAACCGTCTTCTGTCGTGGAATCTTATACGGGCGGCAAAGACGGCAGCGTTTTCTACCTCCAGGGGTACGACCAGACAATCGACAGGTTGTCCAGCGGCTACTCTATTGCCAAAGTATCAGATGCTGGAAATCGCATCGACGGTACCGGTTCTACGCTTACGATGAAGTGTTCTGTTGACAACACCACGAATGACTTCAGGTTCGTTGGTTCCGTGAATGCCGTCTGGGATCCGCTTGGTGACTACAAGTGTACCTTCATGGAGCGCAAGCACACCACCTCGGGACGCATCACAGTAAAGCGCGGGACGATGGCGTTTCTTGGCGGCACTACGTTCTCGGCCCTCTCCGAGCTCGAGATCGCGGCGGGGGCAAAGTTCTCGCTTGCGGAGGTTACGAACGCAACGCCTTTCACGGCGCTAAAGTATCTCTGGCTCGAAAACGGCACAACATCGGTCATCGCGCTTCCTGAGGGATGTTCCGTAAGCACGACGGTGATGGTGGGCAACGCACCACTTCTTCCGGGCACATACACAGGTGCTGGCGGCACAGCGGATCATGTAGTCAATTGGATAGAGGGCAAGGGCGTCGTTACGGTCGCGCCCGCGTCACGCCTCTTCACCGGCGCGGAGAGCAGTCGCTGGAGCAATCCGCTGAACTGGTCGAGCGGGACATTGCCAACAAACGACGTGGAGACAGTCATCGCGGGGCTCAACGTGACGGTGCCTCCGGCTGACACCAACTTCTACAATTTGCTGGGCTTCGCGGAGAAAAATTCCACGACTCCTTCGTTTAACATTGTGCGCGGAGGCAGCATCACGGTCGCCGGCGGCAGTCTAGTGATCACTAACATCTGCGGCAAGGCGCGTGTTGTCGGGGACCCTCTGGGTCTGGAGTCGCTCACTTCAAAAATAGAGGTAACAAGTGGTTTCCTCGGATTGTATTTACATGAGCCCGAAAGCTACTCCTATTATAATTGTTTCGCGCTGGGGAAGGGCGGCGTTCTCTCAATGACTGGCGGCAAGGCGGAGTACCGATGCCAGCATCGTGTCAACCAGAATTTTGAGTGGATGTTCCACATGGAGAATGGCGGATTGCTGGATCTTTCCGGCGATGCGGAGTTTGTCTGCCATATATCGGGGAACCCCGCGCCTGTGTTCGGCACGGGTGTGGTGAACGTGCGTGACAACGCAAAGCTGCTATTCGCCGGAAGTGGATATGCCCGCTGGACGACTGCAGAAGACAATGGAACGCTCACGGTCAATCTGTCGGGAAATGCCGTGATGAATGCGGCATCATGCAACAATTATATTGGTGGTTACAACTATAATGGGGCGAAAACGGTGGTGAATGCATCCGGCAACGCCGTCATGTGCTTTGGCTCGACACTTTGCGTTGGATACCAGGGGCAGGACGGAGCTAGCGGCGAACTCAACATTTCAGACAATGCGGTTGTTTCCAATCAAACCAACTACGGCATTTTCATAGGAAGAGGCGGAACTGCCGCAAAACCGTCGATCGGTAAGATCAAGATGACCGGCGGGTATCTTAGGCCAATATCGAATTTAAATGCTGGGGAATACGGCGGTCTGAATTTCGGGCGAGACAACGCCACCGTGTTCACCAACATCTACAGCAGGGGAACGCTGGAGATCTCCGGCGGGGCGATCACCAACAACAGCGCTGATAAATACAGCCAACTGGTCGTTGGCGCAGGAAACGCATACGGTGAGATTTTGCAGAGTGGCGGTACGATATACCAGGGCAAGACGGTTTCTTATGTTGGCTGGAGGGGCGGTATAGGATTCTATCGCTTCACGGGCGGCACGGGGGACTTCTCAAGGTGTGATTTACACGTGGGGCTTGCCGGCGGCAAGGGGACGCTGGAGATCGGCGCAGGTACCGGCACTTTGACATCGAAGAATCTGTTCTTTGACGGAGAGAACGCGGTGCTGAAGTTCAAGCCAGGCGCAAACGGTTCGCTGGCGAAACTCAATGTGACGACGATGTTCACCGTCGCATCCGACGCCAAGCTCGTGGTCGATGCCTCGGAGTATGTCGGCATCAGGCCGGTCGGTCGAGTTGATGACATTCGCCGCGAAGGACGGGGACTTTGCGGAGGAGAACGTCGAGATCATCGCGCCCAAGCCGTCGCAATTTAAAGTGCTGCAGCAGGCCGGCCGCATCCGCCTCATCGTGAGGAAGGGATTCATGATGAGCGTTAGGTGAGGTTGAACGTACTGGAAATGGCAACTATTCTTGATTTTCGGGAATAGTTGCCATTTTGGAATGGGTCTGAAAATGGCAACTATTCTTGATTTTTAGGAATAGTTGCCATTTTTGCCATTGCGCTATCGTGCAAGATGTGATACTATATTGGCGAATTTTCAAGAAAGGTCAAAGTTGTGTTTGTCGGAAGAGAATATTATCTCGAGCGCCTTGACGCGCTGTGGCGAAAGTCGGTTTCGTCGTTGGTCGTCATTTCGGGAAGGCGACGAATAGGGAAATCGACATTGGTCGAGACATTCGCCGAACGCACTCGGTGCAGTTTCATTGAGATTGAGGGTCTTGCCCCGGACAAGGGCATGACGAATCAAAAGCAGATAGAGAACTTCTGTGCGCGTCTGGCCAAGGCCACGGGTTCGCCCGAAGCAAAGGCGGATAGTTGGCCGAAGGCATTTGACGTTCTTGAGGCGGCTCTTGAAGGACGTGGCAAGACGATTGTGTTTCTGGACGAGATATCCTGGATGGGCGGATATGATACGACGTTTGCCGCCTATTTGAAGAATGCCTGGGATACGCAGTTTTCACGGCATCCGCGCTTGATTCTTGTGCTTGCGGGCAGCGTCTCGGCGTGGATACAGGAGAACATTCTGCGTTCCAAGGCGTTTGTTGGCAGGGTGTCGCTGGATGTGACGTTGCCGGAGCTGTCGCTGCCGAGCTGCCGCGAGTTCTGGGGGCGCAAAGCGGAGCGCACGGCGCTGCGCGAAATCATAGACGTGCTTTCGGTGACAGGCGGCGTTCCGAAATATCTTCAGGAGATCGACCCTTCGCTTTCGTCCGACGAGAACATCAGGCGGATGTGCTTCATGCCGGAGGGATATCTGTTCAAGGATTTCGACGCCATATTCGGCGATGTGTTCGGAGCGGCCGTGGCGAAGAGACGCATTCTTCACGCACTTGCCGACGGTCCGGCCAGCATTTCGGAGTTGTCTGCAAGGTTTGGTCGGGAGCCGAACGGACATCTCAGCGAAGATCTGCGCTATCTCACGACAGCCGGTTTCATCGCATCCTCCTCCGGGAAGAATCCCGAGACTGGAGCGGACGTACGCGAGGTCCGATACAGGCTTCGCGACAACTACACCCGCTTCTACTTGAAGTTCATCGTGCCGAAAGCAGAGGCTATTCGGGAGGGATTGTTCCGTTTCACCTCCCTTGAACGCCTTCCGGGGTGGAATTCCATCATGGGGTTTCAGTTCGAGAACCTCGTATTGAACAATATGAAGGCGCTCTGTTCTCTCATCGGTCTGGAGGGACGACTTGTGACGTCTGCGGCGCCTTATGTGCGGCGTTCCGGAAAGACGGTGCCGGGCGTGCAGATAGACTTGCTCATACAGACACCGAGATCGGTCTATATTGTGGAGGTGAAGCGCCGCCTCCACATCACAGCGGAGATCCAAGGCGAGGTTCAGGGGAAGGTCGAGCGTCTGCGGGTTCCGCGGGGGGTGTCTGTAAGAACGGTTCTTGTGTACGACGGAGACCTCGCGCCCGAGGTGGAGGAAGATGGATATTTCGACTATCTGGTTCCTGTGGAATCATTCTTCAAGCAGCCCTCCGCTTGCCTATAACTTGGCTTAACGTTGGTATTATCCACCATAACCACCCGAGATTATGGTACAATATCCGCCATGAAAAAAGCGAAAGTCATTGCTTCGGTTTTGCTTCTCTGCGCGTTTGCGGCGCAGGGAGTCTGCGAGCGCAGGTTCAAGCCGCGTACCTACAGATACCCGGCGCCGCGCGAGGTGATGCTGCTGGACGGTGAATGGGAGTATCGCTTCCCGGAGACCTGGCGCAAGCCGGCGGAGAGCTTCCCGTGGGTGAAGGTGCAAACGCCGTATGTAGGATCCAAGAACTACGTTACGATGCGCGTCACGCATTCCTACCGCCGCAAGTTCACGATGCCCGCGCTCGCAGGACGGCGCGCGATCATCCATTTCGAATGCATACCGTGCGTGTGCGAGGTGACGGTGAACGACAGGCTCGTGCTCGTCCATTCCCCGGGAAGCATACCGTTCGACGTGGATGTGACTGACATCGTGAAGGAAGGCGAGAACTCGATCCGCCTCGACGTCCGCGAGCCGAATGCCGAGGAAAAGTTCGCCAACGGCGGGCCGTGGCTCTGCGAAGCCACCTGGACCGTCGGATGCCTGATGGGATATCTGCGGCCCATATACCTGGAGCTGCGGCCAAGAGTGTCGGTGGAGGACGTCGTGATCGTGACGCGCGTCGCGGGCGGAAAGCGCATCGAAGTGCGCGCGGAGGTGACGAACGCCACCGCCGAGGCGCGGCAGATCGTCGTGGAGGGGAAGTCCGGCGGCTTCTCCCTTGGAAGCGGCGAGGTCGCCCTCCCTCCCGGCGGCGGAACGACGGTGGCGCTCTCGAAGGCATGGCCCGACGCCGCGCTCTGGACGCCCGACGACCCCAATCTCCATTTCCTCGACCTGACGGTGAAGGAGAACGGCCGCACAATCGACGCGCGGCGCGAGCGCTTCGGCTTCCGCGAGATCACCTGGAAGGACGACAAGGTGTTCATCAACGGCATCCACTTCATGCTCAAGCGCGCCGTGGACTGCGATGCACAGGCGCCTGACGACGCGAGTCTGGCCCGGTCGCTCGCGCTTCTCAAAAAGCGCGGGCTGAACGGACTGCGCATGACGCCGCCCAATGCCGCGCGCTGGGTGGACATCGCCGACGAGAACGGCTTCTTCATCTCGCTCTCGCAGAGCTCTGGCAAGGCCAACAGGCAAAACGACAAGTCCTGGAAGTGGTGGAGGGAGCAGAACCTCAAGATGGTGAAGGCGTACAGGAACAATCCTTCCATCGTGGCATGGGGCATCGGCGGCGAGATGGGATACGTCTACGGGCTCACGGCCGACAAGGAGACGAACAAGGTGCTCGTCGCGAAGATGCAGGAAGGCGGCCTCGCCGTCCAGGCCCTCGACCCCACGCGGCCGTGGGTCTGCCACGGCGACAACGAAGTGCCCACGCCCGGCACGACCAAGGGCCCGGCGACGATCCGCACTTGGCACTACCCCAATCCGCCCACGATGGACGCGCGCTGTATCCCGGAGGGCGCATGGTGGTACAAGCGCAGGGAGAAGTCGTGGCACAGCATCACAGACCGGCTCAAGCCAATCTGCTTCGGCGAAGACCTCTACCACGGCTACCACGACCAGTTCTTCGGATTCACCAAATGGTCGGGCGATTCCGCCTGGACCCTCGACGGATACCTCGCGGCGTGGCGCGACAGCGTCTGGATGCTCGCCGACGGCTACTACGACGGCGACCTCGCCGGCTGGACGCTCTGGTGCACTGCCGATGCGGAACCGACGAACCTGCTGTTCGACGTTGCCGGCCAGATGCTTCCGGACTATCTCGTCTCCATCCGCGAACCTTTCAGAAATCTGCGCTCGGGCGTGTCCGAGAAACGCACTCTCACCGTCTACAACAAGCGCTTCCGCGACCGCCGCATGCGGCTCGTGCGCGAAGGCACCGGCGCGGCGAAGGACGAATGGACGTTCACGGTTCCGGCCGGCGAGCGGCACGTCATGGAGGTGGAGGTGCGCGGCGACTGCGGTGCCAGCCCCGTCACGCGCCGCCACCGCTACACGCTCTCGGACGCCGACACCGGCGAGCGCCTCTTCGAGCGCGAGTGGAAGTACACTGCGTTTCCGAATGCGCCGTTCTCGTGGCCTGATGACGTTGCGGTGATCTCCAACGGCGTGAAGGACGTGTCCGCGGCCATCGCGTCGGGGCGCCCGATCATCGTTGCAAGGACGCTTTCACGGGATGAAGGACGCGCTCTCAAAAGCCATGTGGTCTCCGGCGGCAAGGTGATGATCGTGGACGCCAAGGTAGGCGGATGGCTGCCGATCCCGCTGCGCAATCTGTCGCAGAGCTTTGTGTTCCGGCGATCCGAAAGCGGACTCGCGGGCGTCACCGACGATATGCTCGCCTGCTGGCGGCCAGACGCCCTCGTGGGGACGAACGGCTACGAGAAGGTGTCCGACCGCACCGTCCAGACGCTGCTGGACAGCGGACACAAGGACGGTCTCACGGGACTTCAGGCCGGCTGGCTCTGGGACGGCGACGGAAGCTGGTTCCTGCTGCAGCTGCCCGTCCTGGGTGAAGACCGCGACGCGGCGGCCGACTGGGTTCTGGCGCGCGCCATGGACGAGTTCCGCACCGGTGGTCCTGCGCTCAACGCCAAGCTCGCACTGGCCGAGAACGACCCGCTGGCGTCAGTCTGGCGCAACGACGGAATTCTGTTCGAGGAGCTCCAAGCTCCAAGCTCTAAGCTCCAAGCTCCAAGCCCCAAGCCCCAAGCTCCAAGCTCTAAGCTCCAAGCTCCAAGCTCTAAGCTCCAAGCTCCAAGCTCTAAGCTCCAAGCTCACGTCCTTGGCGTATCGCTTGCCGGAGGTGACGCGAAAGACCTCTGGGCGAAGGCGAAGAGCCACGCCGAGCGCGGTGGCACTGTGTTCATCCATTCCGTCTCCGCCACGAACGCGGCGCTTCTCTCCGAGATCGGCCTTGGATTCAAGCCCCTCGATTCAAGCGTCTATGTGACGCGCCTTGGGCAGGGCGGGCTCATGGACGGTATCTCGAACGACGACCTCTATTTCACCCGCGAGAAACTGGGGAACGTTAAGTTCATCTACGAGAGCAGGGGCATGACGATTCCTCGCCAGAGGAGAGGCGCGCTCGTGAACAACGAGTTGCTTTCCGGTGCGCTTGTGGGCAAAGGTGTAGTCACTGAGCCGGGCGCGTTCGCCGACGTGCCTTACGGCAAGGGGCGCATAGTCGTCTCCACGGTGAGGTGGGCCGAAGAGGCGCGCCGCTATCCGAAGAAGACGTGCTATCTTCTGCGCGCCGTGCTGCGGAACATGGGGGTGAACGCGGCGGGAGTCGCGCCGGACTCCGTGGAGAATCCGTATCGGTTGTCGAAGTACGTGAATCGTCCGATCTGGACCGACCCGAAACTAAAGGGCGCGGAGCGCGCCTGGTTCGGAGGCGAGGACGACATGCGCTACTTCCCCGTGAATCTCTGCGGCTGGAGCCGTGATTCGGGCAACTGCTGTCCGGTCGAGGCGGTTCCGACTGATCCGCTGCGCTATGCCGGGCATTCCTTCCTCGTGTCCCAGCGCAAGTTCGGCGATGTAGAGGTTCCTGCTGCTATCGTGCTGGAGCCGGGCGAGAAGACGCGGATAGAGACGTGGACGCAGTATCCTAAGGCGTTACACTTCCTTGGTGCGCTTGCGCAGGACGCCGCCGACGGCACGGAAGTCCTCAAAGTTTCCTACGGCTACCGCGACAAGAGCCGGTATGATGTGAAGGTCTTTGCCGGAGACCAGGTGAACGGCTTCTCGCGCGAGGGCAAGGTCAAAAGCGGACGCATCGGCTGGAAAGGATACTCCAACAAGCAGCCCGCCGCAGTGCTGTACTGCTGGCAGGTACCCGTCGAGAATCCGCGCTGTCTCGTGAGTTTCATAGATCTTGAGAACACCGGCCCGGTGCCGGTCGCGATAGTGGCCGTCACGGCCGAGCGCATCAGATGAACAAACGGCATAACCGCCGCCCACAAACTAACGCCGCACGTTCTCTACGGCAATTGGACTACACTTGACATTTCTTCATAGAACGCTTTACGGCCGATCATAAGAACTGCCGCAAACGGAAATCCGCCCCATGTCCGCGCGCTTGGCAGCGACCTTCCCGTCCACTTCCACGCTCATCCCCTCACCCCGCTGGTAGCGGATGGAGACGTCGTGGCCGCGATAACGAAGATTCTCAAGAGCGAAATAGTCCCACGCCGGATCCGCAAGAGGATCGACCGTGAAGCCCTTCGCCCCGTTCGGGATGAAACCAACAACTCCGGAGACCACCAGATCGCAGAAGGCGGAGTGGTTGTAGTCCTTGCCGCGTTCCTTCGGCTTGGCATTGCGCTTGATGAGCAGAGTGCGCGATATCCAGTCGGGCTTGTCGGGATTGAGATTTTCGTCTATCCACGGCAGCACCTGCCAGCCGTCCTTGTAGTCGCGCGTCCTCTTATGCTGGGCGGCATACTGCCACATCAGGAAATCGAAGGTCCTCCTACCCTTCTCCGATGGCCTTGCATGCAGGTCGTTCGCAAGAGCCGTAAGGGCGATCGACGTTGCAAACGGCCAGCTCGGGCCGTTCCACTGGCACTCGTGCCCCTCGTACAGCACCTTGAATCCTTTCGCGCGGCGCTCCGGGAACGACAGTCCGTACACGGCCGCGAACCCTTGGGGATCGTCCAGCTGAGACCAGTCCGCCGCCGCGTCAACCGGTACCCCGAAATACCACGGAGCATATCCGTGCAGCTCGCGCACCATGCCCGGCGTGCCGTCGTTCGCACGAGTCGTGAAGAATCCCGTCTCCTTGTTCCAGCACTTCTCCATCAACGTGCGTCGAACGCCGTCCGCCTTCGCCTCGAAGTCTTCCGCCAACTGCGTCCTTCCCGCCCTGCGCGCCGCGGCGGCGATGTTCTTCGCCTCGCTCCACATCGCGGAATTCATGAGTGGCTTCCATCCACTGCCGCCGAGCGAGAACTCGCTGCCCTCGTAGTTGTCTATGGAGAGGAATCCGCCATGCCCGTCCCCTCCCATACGGCCACTGCCCTGCGCAGGCCACAGACGGCGCTCAAAACCCTTCTCCCAGCGTGTGTAGTATTCGACGGCGGCGTCCAGAAGCTCCGTCGGCAGACCGTCGAGTCCGCTTGCCTCGGCAAGCTGGCAGACACCCGTGAAAAGCCAGCTGCAGTACGTCCAGCGGTGGGCGGCATTCTTCCCGGCGAGCCAGAATCTGGCGTTGTCGGCAAGATACTGCGGATCGCGCAGCCAGCGGCCTTCGCGGGAATGGTGGCCGGCGGGACAGACGATGGTGTTGTCCGTTCCGCTCCACGGCACTTTCGGAAGGAACTCCGTCACCCGCCATCCGCCATCGCCGCGCCTGAGATGCTTGCGGTATGTCCACCAGCGGAAATAGTAAGTGCGCTCAATGTCCTTGTCAGGGCACGCGAAGCGCGGGACGTTGTCGAGCAGGAACCTCTCCGCCGCCGAATTGGGTATCGCATTGGTGTACAGCTCCTCGTCCGTCTCGTTGAACCGGCGCACATACTCCGAAAGGAGCGCCTTGGTGTCGGGCAGACGTGCGTTCGGCGCCTCAAGGTCGAGTCCGTCGTGGATGGCGCAGCCCACGTATTCGGGGCGTCCGTTGCGCCCGTTGTACCACAGAAGCCATCGGCCGTTCTTCTCGTCGCGCAGCACGGAAGGCTTGTACGTCGCGCTCGCATCCCATGTGCAGAGGTCGGGGGCGACAATGGGATTCTGCGCAATGCGCCGCCAGCCCGTCACGCCGTCGGACGAGATCGCGCACCCGATCCGCGCCGTGTCGATGTCGGAATATCCGATGTAGAACATCGCAAAGCGTCCGTCGGGAAGCGGATGTACCTCGCAGGCTCCTACGCGGTCTCTGTCCCATGAATCACGCGGGCCATGGCCGAACATAGGATTTCCCGCCCATTTGCTCCAGTTCAACCCGTCCTTCGACTCCGCGTAGCAAAGCACGTTCGGCTCGTATGTCTCTCCGGCGGCATACCACATGCGCCACATTTTGCGTCCGTCGTCCCAGCGCACGTAGGGATTCATCGTCGAGAGCTTCTCGTAGCCCTTTTCCGGCACGAGCACCGGCTCGCGGCGGACGCGCACGAACCTGACTCCGTCCTTGGACGTGGCGTATCCGATCTTCGAGCCGCCCTTCGCCTGGCCGGTGTACCACATGTGCCACACGCCGTCCTTGAACACAGTGCAGCTGCGGTTCAGATCGTCCTCCCAGCCGCTTGTCGGGTCCGCCTCAAGACATATCTCGGGCTCCTGCGTCCAGGACATCGCGTCCTCGCTCCTCACCAGGGCGATCGCCTTCTTCGGACGCCATGAGAAATACATCGTGTACGGCGCGGGGCCGTTCGTGACAACATTAACATCGAAGCACGTCCCCAGCTTTTGGCTTCCGAGGACCGGGTTCCGCTCCCATTTCCGCCAAGTCCCGGCGTCAACGCAGAGCACCGCCGCCGCGACCGCCAATGCGATCGCAAAATGCATTCTTTTCAAAGTCATCATAGTTCTCCCGTCCGGTTTGTTGCCTAACCGCTCTCTTTCCCGCAGCCAACGTGCCGCAGGAGGTTGTTATTCTACCACAAACCGCCATAACCGGCAACCCCACCAAAAATCTAACATTGAGAAACCAGAAGCTACAAACTCAAAGCTCAAAGCTCCAAGCTCCAAGCTCTCACTCTTGTGCAGTGCATGTGCGTCCAATTTCCGGAAGAAAGCGCAATCAGACGTTTAGAAATGATACGTGATCGTGGCGGAGGCGAGATATGTGTGGGAGTTACGCGACTGGAACTTGAAGGCATCCTGTTCTTTGGTGACGGGATTGTCGAACCACGCCGTCTTCGACTCCATGAGGACCATGCCGCCGGCAAGGGTGAAGTCCAGGTTGTCCGTGATGTGGAACGTCGCACCAAAGTAGATGTTGTGGCGATCGCCGGCGGGAAGCATTGTGTTCGGGCACTTCTCGCGCGTCGGATCCCAGTCGTAGACATAGCCCATGCCGGGCGTGATCCAGTCGGCGAGATCGTACTCGAATCCGAACCCCGCGCGATAGGCGTTGTGCCAGCCCAACTCCATGACCTCTCCTACGCCAAGATCAAGCTTGTCGATCGTGGACCATTCCGTCCATGTGACCGACGAACTCAAGTGCAACTTCTCAAGCCACAACGCACGATCCCAGTTGAAACCGATGGTCGCCGACATCGGCAAGTCAAGCTTTTCGCCCACTTCCTTCGTATTCTGCGCGGCCATCATCATTGAATACGGCGCGGTACCGCTCGCAGTGAGGTTGCCCTCAATGTCACAGCGTATGCGCGATCTCCACACCGCGCCAACGGAGAAGTCTTCGGTTATATCGTAGGTAGTGCCCACGAGATAGCCTACGTCGAAGTCGTTGTTGGCGTTTAACTTCATGCGCATCCTGCCAAGATAGTTGGGGCCGTATGCGTAGTGCGCCAGACGGTCAAGCTGGTAGATGCGCCGCTGATGGAAAATTACATGCTCGAAACGCGCGCCAGCCGCCACCGACCACTTGTCGGTCACCTTGTAGGAGATAGTCGGGCTTATACAGTAGCCTTCGAAGACCGTCTCGACGGAGTTGAAGGAAAGCGGCCAGTTGTTGTCATAGTGCGAACCAAGTCCATAATCGCCATAAAAGCCGAGGCCGGCCGTAAATCCCCATGGAAGCTCCTGTGTTATGAACGCATGGGGATCCGGGAACCAACCTGGATTCATTTTATGTGTCCCAACGCCGTTGACGCGCGTGTCAAGCGGCGGATTGATCATCGTCATGCCTACCGTAACCCAAGTGCCGGTGAGATCGGAAATCATGGCAGGGTTGTAATAGACTGCAGAGGCGTCTATGGCTCTACCTACATTATGTCCGCCCGACATCATCGAGCGCGCACTCATTTCATACAGACCGAAGCCAGCTCCGAACGCATGCGCCGAAACGACGAAAACCGCCGCGAACATAGCCTTCTTTGTCATTTTCATTCTGTTATCCTTTTGAGGTGAATGAGATATGCGACATTTTACCAATTTCTGTCGCACGAGTCAACTCCCAAAAGTGACAAAATTCTCAAAAGTGTAACAAACCTGATTGCCACCATTTCCCTGAAAGATCATGACGGCGTGGCAATACTCGTTCAAGGACAAGCAGCAGAAGAATGAAGACTCCGTACCATGCGGCGCATTCAAGAAGCGTCCACGGACGCACGGAGAACGACACGTCGGGCAGCCTGGCCATCAGATCGGCGAGCAAGAGCAGCGCATATGTGAACGACGCCGCAACTAAATTGCAAAGCGCCGCGACACGGAAACTCACAAAGCTCGCCACGACCCCCATGAAGCCGAAAACCACCGTAAGCGAGGCCAGTCTCACGGCAAGCACATTCGCGACGAGCCCTCCCCAAGTGAAACGTCCGAAAATCCGCGCCGCGACGGGCGTGCCTGCCGCCCACGCGGCAAAAGACACATGCCACCCATCGAACAACCACCCAAGTCGCCTCCGAATCGCCTTCCCCGCCCGCGACACGAGAAAAAGCCGCACAATGCGCGGCACCGAGAACTCCGACATCCACTTGATGAGTACGACTATCCCAAGCATCACCGTGAAGGAGAGCGCGCATCCAGCGTCAAACAGCCTCTCCGGATTGAGTCCGTACACAGTGAACACCGCGAGCGACCATGCCGCAAGGGAATCGGGACGCCGCCCGAACACCGCCGCCGAATAGTAGAACCCGGCCATGAGTGCGGCTCGCACGGCACTGGGCCGCATGCCCGTCATAAGCACATAGGCAACCACCGGCGCAATCACCAATGCGCTGCGCAGACGGACCGGCAGCCCGATCGCGCCAAGCAGCCTCTCGAGCAGATGGGCTATCAACATGACATGCAGTCCGGATATGGCGAAGACGTGGACGGTGCCGGAAACCACGAACGACTCCCTGCGCGCAGGAGAGACGTCCGCCCGCCGCCCCAGAAGCATGGCACGATTGAGCGCCGCGACCTCCGGGCACCAGCGTATCCCAAGTTCCATGCGACGCGCGATCTCGCCGCTGAAGTCGTGCGACAATCGCCGCCAGACGCGCCATCCGGCGGACGCGACACATCGCGCCGAACTCCCGTCATTCACCCACAGTGTCCTTGGCCTGTATCTGTCGCGCGGTTCTTTCGGGAACTTGAGCCATCCGGCGCATTCCCAAACTTCGCCAAGACGCGGAGCCGGCGCGCCGGGCACCACCGGCAGCACCACTTTCACAGGCTGCGGGCCGGCATGGGACATGAAGTGCGCCAACATCGTCTCTCCGTCCTTGGAGGCACGCGTATAGGCGTTCCCCTCCACCACAAGGCGCCAAACCGGCGCTCCGCCGTCTGGCGAGTGTCGCGCCGCATGCCCCTTCACGCACACAAGGGCGCTCTCCGTGTGCATAGCAAGTACAACACCGGCGACGAACACGAACACCGCACGCGGAACCGGAAGCGAAAAGCCATATGCCACGAGCGCAAGCCAGATTGCAAAGGCCAGGGGCCACGGCCAGAGACCGGCGGCCTGCGGGACAGCGAATCCTGCGGCGACGCCCGCCACGAACACGCCCGCCATCACCGACAACGCACTCACCACACGTCTATCGTCGGAAAGCAGCATCGCCTTCTCCTTTCAGTTCCAGAACGAACGGTCGAGCGCGCGATAGCCAGAAGCCTCGCTCACATCCTCCCAGGTTATCTCCTCGCGTCCGGCAAGGTCGGCAATGGTGCGCGAGACCTTGAGGACGCGGTCGTAGGCGCGGGCAGATAGGTCAAGCTCTCTCAGACGGTCCTTCATAAACCGCTGCGCTTCGGCGTCCAGCCGGCAGAACACCGGCAGATCGCGCGAACGCATCTCCGCGTTGCATGTGATGCCAGGCGTATCCGCGAAGCGGTGTGTCTGCACTCCGCGCGCGGCCACGACGCGCGATCGTATTGCTGCGGACGTCTCGCCGCGCGGCAGATCCGCCAGTTCGTCGCACGCCACGGCCTCCACCTCGATCTGAATGTCTATGCGGTCCAGAAGCGGCCCCGATATCCTGTTGCGGTATGCCATTATCCGGGACTGTGAGCAGCGGCAAGGACGGCGTGCATCGCCGAAATATCCGCATGGACACGGGTTCATCGCCGCCGCAAGGGTGAAGCGCGAAGGGAAGTCGCAGCTGGCTGCGACGCGGGACACGACCACATGGCCATCCTCCAGAGGCTGGCGAAGCACCTCCAGCACATTGCGCCGGAACTCGGGCAGTTCATCGAGGAAGAGAACGCCTCGATGGGCCAGTGACACTTCGCCCGGGCACGGGTGCGTGCCGCCGCCGAGGAGACCGGCGTCGGAGACGGTGTGGTGCGGGGCGCGGAACGGACGGCGAGTGACGAGTGGAACACCGTCGGCGAGTTTGCCTGCGACGGAGTGGATGCGCGTGACCTCCAGCGCCTCGTCCACTGAGAGCGGCGGCAGGATGGAGGGGATGCGGCGCGCGAGCATTGTCTTGCCGGCGCCTGGAGTCCCGCACATCAGGATGTTGTGACCTCCGGCCACAGCGACCTCGATGGCGCGCTTGGCGGTGAGCTGTCCCTTGACGTCGGCGAAGTCCTCGCCGCCGTCGACGCCTGCCGCCACGAACGCGCCGGGGTCGGAGCGGACGGGAACGATGTCCAGCTCGCCGGAGAGGAAATCGGCAGCCTCGCGTAGCGAGCGCACGGGGAAAACGTCGATGCCGTCCACCATCGACGCCTCGGCGGCGTTGGCCATTGGGACGATCACTCCCCTCTGGCCTATGCGCCGCATTTCGAGGACTATGGGCAGCACGCCGTCCACGCGGCGAACCTCTCCCGAAAGAGCCAACTCCCCAGCGAGCGCGAACTCCGATAGGTCAGGACATCTCACGCGTCCGGCCGCCACGAGCAGACCCACTGCTATGGGCAGGTCGTACAAAGGCCCCTCCTTCCTAACGTCGGCCGGGGCCAGATTAACGGTGGTGTTCGCCTCGATCCGAGAGAACCCCGAGTTCCCGATGGCGGTGGAGACGCGGTCTTTCGCCTCCTTCACCGCCTGGTCGGGCAGGCCCACGATGGTGAACTGGGGCGCTCCGCTCTCCGAGCACACCTCGATCTCCACGGCGCGCGCGTCTACGCCGCATAGCGCGCCGGAACGGCATTTCGACAATCTTGTTTCCATGGCATCTCCTTTTGCTTTGTGCGGAGATAATTTACCATTTACGGAGACGAGAATTGTCAAGCTACTGTAAAAGTATTGTAAAAGTATTGTAAAAACGCCTGCGGCGATCTCAGGCGAAAAAGGTCATGGAGGTCTTCTTGTACTCACGCGTCGAGACCAGCATGACAGCGGGGACGTCAGCCTGGCAGACGCCGTCGACGACGGCGCGCAGCGCGGCGAACTGGCCTTCGGCCTCGTCAAGAGAACACGCATGTACCATGGCGAAGAGGTTGTAGTCGAAGTCCGGCACTGGAGGACGCTCGTAGCAGTGCGTCACCTCTCCGCGTTCGGCGAGGGCGCGGCCGGCCGCAAGCGTCTCCCCTTCTATACGCCAACAGCACATGCCGTTCGCGGAGTATCCCGCGGTACGGTGAGAAAGCAAAAGACCGATGCGCTTGAGGCGGCCTGTGCGGCGCCAGAGCTCCAGCGTGGAGAGAAGGTCCCACTCCTTCACGCCAAGGCTAGCGGCGATGGCCGCGAAATAGTCGGGACGGACTTCGGTGTCGCCCTGAAGAGCGGAGATGACTGCGCGATCTAGAGGGGAGACGGGGCCGAGGTCGTCGGAGGTGGACTCGTCGCGTGCGCGCGAGGCGGCTCCGAAAACGACGTCCACTTTGTACCGGCGCGAGGCGGGAAGGAAATGAACAGGGCCCGAAGAGTGCGGAGCGAGGCGACGGCGCACGTCAGCCTGCATGGCGGGGAACACGTCGGCGGGCGTGGAAAGAGTGAACCAGAGCGCGGGCAGGGCGCGGCCGTGCGGGGCGGACGGCTCGCGGAGATAGCAATGGGTCACGCCGGGAAGCGGCGTGACTGCGGCCGCGGCTGCGTCGCAGTCCGCCGCAGAGACGGCGCACAGCGCCGAGCGGTAGCCGAGGCGGCGGGTGTCGAACACTGCACCAAAGCGCCGGACGAGCCCTTTCTCGCGAAGTCTGGCGACCTCGGCGATGGCCTCCGCCTCGGTGCAGCCGGCTTCACGGGCGAGGTCGGCGAACGGACGGGCGGAGAGCGGCAGACCGCTCTGGAGCGCCGCGAGGAGCGCTGCGCGCGTCTCGTCGCTGATGGCGTGGGGCGTCACTTCTGGACGCCTTCGACCCGTCCAGTCCCGGCGGGCTTATTGTAGGGCCAGGACGTCACATCGTCCACGATCTGACGAGCGATGTCCACTGCGATGCGGGCGGCGGCATCGCGGCGGGCGGTCAGCATGTCGCCGCCGATGGCGAGATATGTCGTCTCGGCCATGTATGGACGATTGTCTTGAAGCACCTTGCCGGTGTCCTTGTTTATGATCGACACCGCAACCTTTACAGAATAGCGATACTCGCGGCCACGGTTGTCGTAGGACCTGTCATAGGAGAGCGCGCCGCTGGACGCGGAGAGTATCACTCCCTGCACTTCGATTGAAGAATCGCCGGCACGCCGGATTTTGAACGTGCCTTCGCGCTGGAACTCGCGCAGCACGTACTGAGTTACGATCGGCCCCAGCTCTGCGCTCATCGAACGGTTCTCGAACACGGGCACCGCCACTGTGCGCAGCTCTTCCGGAACACGCGAGGTCCAGCGGTAGTTGGCGCATCCGGCGGCGAAAGCCAGCGCGGCGGCGGCAATGAGGCGGAACTTTGTGCTTGTCATGGAGTCACTCCTCTTTCTTGTCCTCTTGGGGTTTTGTCTCTGGATTGCTTTCCGAACCCGCGGTTCCGGCGCCGGCGAGGAGCTCGCGTATGCGCGCACGCGCCTCGTCGGAATGCTTCGACTGCGGATACTCCTTGAGAAAACGTTCGTAGGCCATGGCGGAGGCATGGCGCGAACGCTGCTTCGTGTCGTAGAACTTCGCGCGCACGAACGCGTCCTCCGCCAGATACTCCGTGATTTCATTGAGCCATCCGGTCATCTCCTCGGCGTTCTCGTGGTCGGGGGCGAGGCGCAGAACGCGTTTGAGGTGGTTCACAGTGTCCTGGCAGCGCTTCTGGTTGTAGGCGTGGCGGCGCACGAGCCACATGCGCGCCTTGGAGCCCAGATAGAGGGCCTTGCGAGCCTCGACCGACACGGGGAACTTGCTCACCAGCGTGGAATAGACCTCCACCGCCTCCTCGTACTGCTGGTCCTGCTCGCGGAGGGCGGCGATCTGAAGCATCGCCTCCGGCACGTAGTCGGCACCGGGCGCACGGCGCACTATCATCTCGTAGTTCTGCCTGAGAACGCGCAGCGACGTGAACGACATCCCCCAGAACGTCTTCCTGTTCTTGACCATCATGTTCGCCAGCTTGTACTGGTACTCCACGAGCTTTGCGTAGTTCACCTCGCGGGAATAGAAATCGAGCGCATAGCTCAGCTCGGCGAACGCCTCGTCGTAGTCCTCGTATTTCTGCGCCCAGATCATCGCCAGCATGAGCTGCGCGACGGGAGCCTCCGGGGAGACGGGCCACTCTCGCACCAGCGCGTCGCACGCGCGGCGGGCGGAGCGCAGGTTGCCGGCGGCCTCCTCCTCCTTGGCGTAGGCGAGCTGCTCGGCCGGCGTTTCGCGCGAAACGCTCAGGAACCAAGACCGCTCCTTCTTCTCAGGCACAGGGAGTTTGTCGAGTCCGTCGAATCCGGGATAGGCGTCGGTCGCGTATATCGACTGCCCCGCCGCCATCCCAGAGCCGGCGGCGCGGTGGCCAAGGGCGGCGCTGGCGGGCAGGGCGGCGGCGCAGACTGCCGCCGCGACGGCGGCCATGAAAAACTTGCGGGGCGTCGATGCGGCGTCCATGGCGTCAACCTCCTATTATCTTCAACGCGCCCGTGGGGCAGTTCTCGGCGCAGAGACGGCACTCCCTGCACACATCCGTCGCGGACGGATCCTTGAACTCGGGCTTGATGACCGTCTTGAAACCGCGGTCCACCAGTCCGAGAAGCCCCTTGCGCGCCTTCTCGGCGCACACGCGCACGCAGAGGTTGCAGAGGATGCACTTGCGCTGGTTGCGCTCGATAGTGACGAGCTTCTGCTCCACGAAGCCGGGGTGGAACGCTCCGCGGAGACGCTGCGTGTCCGCATTCACGAGATTCGCGTAGCGGATGAGCTTGCAGTCGGCGAAATCATGGCAGCCGCACTCCAGGCAGCGCTTCGCCTCGGCCTGCGCCGCCTCGACGGAGAGGCCGAGATTGACCTCCTTGAAGTCGTTCCGGCGCTCTTCTGGCGGACGCTGCGGCATCTTGGCGCGCGCGATGCGCGGACGATCCTCGAAGTCCTTCTCCGTGAGATCGCGCTCGGAGAGGACCGGCTTCACGGGCTTGTACTCGCCGCCGTTCAGATAGGCGTTCACCGCGAGGGCGGCCTCGTTCGCCTGCGCGATCGCGCCGATCGCGATGCCGGCGCCCTTGTTCACCGTGTCGCCGCAGGCGAATACGCCGGGAAGCGTAGTCGAGAAGTTGCCTTCGTCCGCCGCGATGGTGCCCTTCTGCGTCTGCGGCAGGTCCGCGAAGCCTTCGGGGTCGTTGCGCTGGCCGATGGCGGCGATCACGCTGTCGAGCTCGATCTCCTCGAACTTTCCGGGCACGGGAACGGGCTTGCGGCGTCCGCGCTCGTCGGGCTCGCCGAGCTCCATCACCTGCAGACGCATCCCGCACACCTTGCCGTCCTTGCCGAGGATCTCGTCGGGGGCATAGAGGAATTTGAACTTGACGCCCTCCTCCTCGGCCTCCGTTATCTCCACGTCCTCCGCCGGCATCTCCTTGCGGGTGCGACGGTAGACCACGAACACCTCCTTCGCGCCGACGCGCACAGCCGTGCGGCAGGCGTCCATCGCCGTGTTGCCGCCGCCGACGATCGCCACGCGCTCGCCGATATCCGGCTTCTCGCCGGTCACGACCGCGCGCAGGAAGTCGATGCCGCCCCACACGCCCTGAAGCTCCTCTCCCTTGACGCGCATGGCGGTGGACTTCCACGCGCCGTTCGCCACGATCACGGCGTCGAACCACGAGCGGAACTTCGCGAAGTCGGCGTCGCGGCCAATCTTGAAATCGTTCACGAACGTGACGCCCAATGCGGCTATCGCGTCCGTCTCAGCCTTGAGGATCGCCTTGGGAAGACGGTACTCGGGTATGCCGTAGCGCAGCATTCCGCCCATCTCGGGCATCTGGTCGTAGACCGTTACGTCATGCCCCCACTGGGCGAGCTTGAACGCGGCGGTGAGGCCGGCGGGGCCGCCGCCGATGATGCCTACCTTCTTGCCGGTTGGCGTCCCGGCCTTTGCGACTGGCATGCCACCCGCGGCGCGCACCTGGTCCGCCGCGAAGTACTTGAGCTGCGCGATGGAGATCGGCTCCTCCACAAGCCGGCGGCGGCACGCCTTCTCGCACGGATGCGGGCACACGCGGCCGATGGAGGCTGGTATCGGATACGTCTCCATCACCGTCGCCACCGCGTCGGCGAAGCGACCTTCGGCTATCTCCTTGACGTACTTCTGGCAGTCGGTGTGGGCGGGGCAGTTGAGCTTGCACGGCCCCAGGCAGTCGCCGTCGTGGTCACCCATCAAAAGCTCCAGCGCGAGCTTGCGCGTGGCGAGAGCCTTCTCGCTCTTCGTGTAGACCACCATGCCGGGCGCGACCTTCGCAGAGCACGCGCGCAGCATCTTAGGGCAGTCCTTCACCTCAACCACGCACACGCCGCACGCGCCGTATGGCCCAAGCTCCTTGAGGAAGCACAGGTTCGGGATCTCGACGCCAGCGGCCTCGGCCGCCGCGAGGATCGTCGTGCCGGCCGGCACACTTACGGACTGGCCGTCGATTTCAAGAGTTATCAGTTCGGTATCCATTTCACAAATCCTTTCACTTGACTTCCACCGCGCCGAACTTGCAGGTGGCCACGCACTGTCCGCACTTGATGCACTTCGTCTGGTCGATCGCGTGCGGCTTCTTGAGCTCGCCGGAGATCGCGCCCACGGGGCACTTCTTCGCGCACATCGTGCAGCCCTTGCACTTGGCGGGGTCTATCTCGAACTTCTTGAGGGCGGCACACTCGTGCGCGGGGCAGCGCGCCTCGCGGATATGGGCGTCGTACTCGTCGCGGAAGTAGCGGATGGTGGTAAGGACGGGGTTGGGGGCGGTCTGCCCAAGTCCGCACAGGGCACCCGCCTTGATGCCGTTGCAGAGGTCCTGCAGAAGCTCAACGTCGCCTTCCTTGCCCTTGCCCTCGGTGATGCGCGTGAGTATCTCATGCATGCGCTTCGTGCCGATGCGGCAGTGGACGCACTTGCCGCAGCTCTCCTTGGCCGTGAAGTCCAGGAAGAAGCGGGCCATGTTCACCATGCAGGTGTGGGAGTCCATCACCACCATGCCGCCGGAGCCCATGATCGCGCCCGTGGCGCCGAGCGCCTTGTAGTCGATCTTCGTGTCGAGCAGGTGCTCGGGGATGCAGCCGCCGGAGGGTCCGCCCATCTGCACAGCCTTGAACGTGCCGCCGTCGCGGATGCCGCCGCCGATGCCGAAGATGACGTCGCGGAGCGTGAGGCCCATAGGGATCTCGACGAGGCCGCCGCGCTTGATCTTGCCCGTCAAGGCGAACACCTTCGTGCCCTTGCTCGTCTCGGTGCCCATCGCGGCGAACGCGGCGCCGCCGTTGAGGATGATCCAAGCCACGTTCGCGAACGTCTCGACGTTGTTGATGTTCGACGGGGCCTGCGTGTAGCCCTTCTCCGCCGGGAACGGAGGCTTGAGGCGCGGCATGCCGCGGTTGCCCTCGAGCGACTCGATGAGGGCCGTCTCCTCGCCGCACACGAACGCGCCGGCGCCCGCCTTGATGCGGATGTCGCAGGAGAAGCCGCTCCCGAAAATGCCTTCGCCCAGATAGCCTGCCGCACGCGCGGCCGCGAGCGCCTTCTCGAGGCGCACGATGGCAAGCGGGTATTCCGCGCGCACGTACACGAACGCCTTGGTGGCGCCGATCGCGTAGGCGGCGATGAGCATTCCCTCGATGAGGGAGTGCGGGTCGGATTCGATCACCGCGCGGTCCATGAACGCGCCGGGGTCACCCTCGTCGGCGTTGCAGATGAGGTACTTCTGGTCGCCCTTCGCGTTGCGTGCGGCGTTCCACTTGAACCAGGTGGGGAAGCCGGCGCCGCCGCGCCCGGCGAGGCCGGAGACCTTGATCTCGGCGATCACGTCCTCAGGCGTCATCGTCAGCACCTTGCGGATCGCCTTGTAGCCGTCCACCGCCTCGTAGGCGGCGATGTCCTCGGGGTCGATGACGCCGCAGTGGCGAAGCGCGATGCGCGTCTGCTTGTCGAGGAACTCCTTGTCGTCCGCCGAAATCTCAAGGTCCTTGACGCCCGAAAGGTCACCCGATGCAGCGGCCTTGTATATCCGCTCCGCGTCCTTCTCCTGCACGCGAACGAGTCTCGCCAGCAACGGTTCCCCATTCCCCGTCCCCCGTTCCCCATACACGTCCACGATCGGCTCCAGATAGCACATGCCGATGCAGCCGGTGATGCCGATTTCCACGGCGCCGTCGGCGTTCAACTTCTCCACGGCGGCACGCACCTTGCGCGCACCGGCGGCTATGCCGCAGCTTCCTTCTCCGAAAACGAGCTTCATTTCGACGCCTCCCTGATCTTGCGCACGATCTCCTTCGCCTTTGCGGGCGTGAGGGAGCCGTAGGTGTCTTCGTTGATCATCATCACGGGCGAAAGCGAGCAGCACCCGAGGCAGGCGACCGTCTTGATGGAGAAAATGCCGTCGTCGGTGGTCTCGCCGTCGCCCACGCCCAGCTCCTCGACGAGAGCCTTCTCGATGGAGTCGGCGCCGTTCACGTGGCATGCAGTGCCCTTGCAGAGCAGGATGAGGTTCTTACCCACGGGCTTCAGGCGGAACTGCGTGTAGAACGTGGCCACGCCCAGCACCTTGGCGGGACTGTTGCCCGTCTTCTCGGCTATGGCGTACAGGACGTCGGTCGGCAGGTATCCGTATATATCCTGCGCCTTCTGCAGGATCGATATGAGCGCATGGTCGTCTCCGTCGAACGCCTCGAACACGGGCGTCAACTTCGACAAGTCGCTTTTAGCGCAACAGTCGCACATGATTTAGTTTCTCCGGTAGGATGTGGACGGCGGGACGCCGTCCATTTTCTTCCTTTTTCAGCTTTGGGCGAACATTATACCACATTCCTGCGGGGATGTGTGGAATTTCCGCCTCCCAAATCCCACATCAACCGAATCCCCTCAATCGAGGAAAAGGGAGCGCTTGAACGCCGCGCGGTCCGCCGTGGACACGGGGCGGCGGAGAAGCCAGCCTACGATGTTATGCAGAAGAGCGGCGTTGTCTGCATGGCCGATGCGGTGGGGCTGGCAGAACATCGTGTCCGCCGAGACGAAGACGCGCCCCTTACCGTGGCGCACCGCGCCCATGGCTATGAGGCCGGCGTGTATCTCGGCGTCCTGCGGGATCTCCACCACGGGATGCACGTTCTCGCGCGCCGCGCCGCGCGCGCAGTTCTTCATCGGCGAGAGCGTGTAGAGCGACACGGCGGAGACGCCGTCCAGCAGCTCCGGTTCGAGCGAGGCGGCCTCCGCGCCCACCGGTGCGAGTATCTGCCAGGCGTCCCCGAACGACGCGTGCCTTGTCGCCTTCGCGGGAGAGCGCCATTCGCCGTTCAGCCCGTATTTGTTGGCGACGCCCCGCAAAACGCCGCCATAGGCGTTGATCGTGCCGGCGGAATGGCCCATGACGAGCAGCGATCCACCCTTGGCCACCCACTTCTCTAGCATGGCAAGCGTCTCCTTCGTGAACGCCTTGTTGTAGAAACGGCTCTCCGTCTCGGGGATCACGACGAGCGAGTGGCGGTCGAGCATCTCAGGCGTCCATTCCTGCGGCGGCACCTCGTCGCTCGCAAAGCCGAAGTGGTCGATGCGGTCGAGGACGTAGGGGAAATAGGCGCGTTCCCGCGCCCATAGAACTCGCGGGCGGGCGTCGTCGGGTCCGGGCTTTTCGTTGAGCGCCAAGAGACGAGCCGGGAACTTCGGGTAGCCGAAGCCACGCGGCGGCTCGGCGCCGGGACGAACGAGGAGGCACGCCGCAGGCGCCTGCGAGGGCACCGTCACCCCCAGGCGCCCGCTCTGCGGCGAACGCCTGAATTCACCGCGCAGGCTCTCGATTCGCCAATTGCGGAATTCCGGCGGGATCTCCACGTCAAGAGAATGGTCCAGCCCGCCCCAGTTGAAAAGATAGAGCACCTTCGCGTCCGGTCCGCCGGCGAGCATCCGCTCGATGTAGGCCGGCTCGCCCTTCTGCGAGCTCGCCGTCTTCACCTCCGGCGCGGGCACGTATCCGCCGAGGCGTGCCATGAGCTCTTCCAGGCCAAGCCCCTGCGGCCACACAACGAGGCGTCCGCCAAGAGAACGCACGTCCGTTTCGCGGTGGCGGGAGAAGGTCTTCACGAGCGAATTGGACGAGATTATCGCAGTGCCGCCCTGCGCGAGGTATTCTTTGAAATGTTCGTATGTGGCGTCCTCCACCACCGCGCTCTCCGGCACCACTAGCAGTGGATGGGACTTCGCCGTCACTCGGCGGCAGAACGTCCGCTCTCCCACTACGTCGGGCCGAGTACCGAGAAATTCGATCGCGTCGTACCACGCCATGGTCTCTTCGAAGCGTTTCTCCGTGGAGGCCGGAAGGCCGCGTTGCGCGAGGAAGCCGTAGAGATACGCCACCTTAGAACGGCGCGAGCGTAGATCCTCCAGGGCGACGGCCGCGGCCTTCTCCAGAGGGGCCACGATTCCTGGCAGATATGGCTTGAGCTCGTCGTCCTGCTGCCAGTTCCATACCAAGACGCCCGACGATCCCCGCATCATATACGTCCAGAGCATCGCGGCATACTGCTTTTCGCCGAACGGACGCACGCTGTTGAGCCTGTCGTGCGGCAGCACGTGGCAGAAGAATCTCAGCCCGTTCTGATAGCCTGTGCCCTCCACGCGCCAGACGAGCTCGTTCTCGCCGCCGTATTTGAGCGCCGCGCCCACGTCGAGGGAATACGGCGTGTCCCATCCGCGCACTTCGCCGACCTTCACGCCGTTCAGCCACGCCGTCCCCCGCTGCGCGACGCCCTTGCCGTGGAGAAGGAATCTGCGCGAGCCGTCGGCGAAGTCGGCCCTGAGGCGCCCTTCCACCTTGAACCGCACGCGGTACCAGCCCACGCCGCTTCTGCCCTTGTAGGCGGACGTCTCGTCCCACGCGCCCGGCACGGTGATCTCGCCCCAGGAGGAATCGTCGAATCCGGGTTTGTTCCAACCGGCGGCGAGACCGTCCTCGCCGGGCGCCTCGATGCGGAACTTCCATGGCCGGCGATGGAGCTGCGCAAGGTCGTTGGCGGCCATGGCCTCGCCGTCCGACCCAGGAAGACGCGTGCGCGAGACGATGTCTTCGGCGTTTATGAGGGGCTTGTCCATGGAAGAGAGCGCATAGTTGTAGTTGAAGAGCGGGAATGCAGTCTGCTCCAGAAGCGTGGGGATGTGGCATGGCGAGTCGTTGTAGGCGACGGCCGTGGGGCCATATCCGTAATGGAGATGGAAGATGTCCTCGTGGGGGCCGATCTGCTCCGGATCGAGGGCCACGTAGCCGTCTGTGTAGCCCTGATGTCCTCGCACGTCGATGGTGACGGGCATCCCGGGGGCGACGCTCTTCACGTCGGCGAACTCGTTCGTGGCGCGCATCACGGCGTCGATCTGCATGAAGCGGAGGAAGTCGTAGTAGTGCTCCGGGCGTGTCGTCTGAACATGGCGGCGCAGGGAAGTGGCGTGCGAGAGGTCCGCTAGCTCGGACACGTCGAGGTGCAGTGGACGCACGTCCTCCCAGCGCCCGAAGTCCGTTCGCCACGTGGCGTTGAGAAGCTTGAGGTCGCCGGAATACTTGGCGTGGACGAACTCCCTGAACGCGGCGCGCATGCGGGCGTTGCAGTTCTCCGGGCCGGGCTCGCGGTTTATCTCGCAGTAGTCCTTGCCGTCGGACCACGGCCACGTGTAGCCCACGTACTGTTCGTGGCGCGAGCGCATTATCTCGCGTCCAAGCACACTGCCGGTGTCTATGGAAAGATAGTGCCCCAGGCGGAAATAGACCTCCTTCCACTCGGGATGCTCGGCGGCGAACTTGCCGAGCGGACCGGCCTTGCTCCACTTTGTGAGCGGGTGCGGCTCTGTCATCATCCCAAGGCGGTTCGCCTCGCGCTGCCAGGAGACCCACCCCGGATGACGCACGGGATAAGTCTCGTAGTGCGTATCGTCCACCTTGCGGATGCCCGCCGACGTCTCGTCGAACGTGGAGATGAAGCGCACGCCCTGGAGGCGCGCCAGCCAGAGGGCCGTGGGCGAAGACATCCCCGCCCCGGTGTCCGATCCGAATCCCACCCAGAAGAACGGCCTGCCGTCGCGGTAGATAAGGCCGTTTCTGCGCTCTAGGGAGAAATCCTCCACTCTGCCGGTGATCGGCCCGTAGCCTGTTTCGAGCGGGACGAGGCCCGCCGTGAGCGAGACCGGCGGAACCTCCGGCACCTTCTCCGCCTCAAGCGGCTCCAGCGAGATGTCGGCCACCTCGAAGAACCCCGGCGAATCAGCGCGTGGATACGCCTGGAACTGGAGGCGCACTCCAAGACTGCCGCCTACAAGGCCCGGCGGCACCTTGCATATGTGCGAGAACTGCTTCCATTCGCCGGGGGAAGAGAGGCGGTTGAAGGTGATGGACGCCTCGGCGCCGTCAGGTCCCTTTGCCGCGCGCCACTTGCCGTTCTTTCTCACGCAGTATCTGAGAAACGCGAGGCAGCCGTTCGTGCGGTAGCGCATGGAGAAGCGGACGCGCGACGCGCCCGGCACGGGGAACGGCTCGGAGATTAGCTGCGTTCCACCGGGGCCCTTCTCTTTGAAGAGGCGCGCGTAGCGCGAGCCGTCGGCGGCGGTCTCGCGAGTGATGGCCCCCGGACCGCCGCCGAAGGGACCTCCGAACCACATCGGTTTGAAATCGCCGGCGAAATCCCCGTTGACCACGACGTTCGTCGCGCCGATGGCCGCAGGAGCAGCCGCGGCGCAGCATAGAAACATCAAACATTTCAGCATCATTCTTCAACCTTCATTCTGCTGTGGGCGCAAGGCCTCGAATACCTTGGCGTCGATGTCGTTGAAAACGACTCCATTGTATCTGATTTCCGCTTCTCCGTCGCTGGCGATGAGCTGCGCGATGCGATTCAGCACAAGCGACGATTCGCGCGTGGGCGGCTTCTCGCCGGGGATGTAAGGCCAGGCGGCCGGCGCAAGCAAAAGCAGGTTGCCTTTGGCGCATTGGTCGAAAAGCGCGCCATTGGGCTTCTCTAACTTCGCGAAGCCTTTGTTGCGCAGAGCTATCACACGCACACCGGCAATGTGGGCGCAGCGGGCTATTTCGCGCTCGCCGTGGGAGATGCATGGGCAGATCAGCGCCGCGCCGTTTCTGGCGCATCGCAAAGCGTCTTCGCATTTTTCCTTGAATGCGGGCGAAGCGTATTCCACAAGCGGCACGCCTGCGGCATCGCGCAGGATCTTCCATCCGCCGGTTGGAAGGCGCACGCGCCGGTAGATGAAATCGCGGCGCGAACATTGCACCTGTAAAATAACAGGCCACTGCAAAAGCTCGATGTTGCCGATGGCCGAGAAGTGGGCGCGGAATACCTTCGGCGTTTCCGCCGAAGCGCACAACCGCCCGGAAGCAGCAGAATTCCGCGCCTGCCCGGAAACGGGCTTGTTCTGTGCCTGCCCGGAAACGGGCAGGTCTATTCCCAAATCCATCACACGGCGGAAAAGCGCGGGATTGGCGCGTTTCTCGGCAAGGCGGCGCGGATTGTCGCGAATGTATTCGGCCATGGTTTTAAGCTGCCCCTCGCGGAAAAGGATGTTGTCCACATATCCTTCTTCCCAGCCCACTTCACGGCAGCCCGTCTTGAAGCCACGCACCACATCTCCGAGTTTCTTCCCCACGCCCCTGCCGTTTCCGGCAGGGCGCAAATCTTCCTTTACGAAGAGCAGGCCGTGGAAATGATCCGGCATCACCTGGCATTCAAGCAATTCAACCATCGGCCAGAATTCAGGTATGCGCCGCCAGCAGGAAAGCACCTTTTCGCCCAATGGTCTAAGGGGCATGTGAATGCGCTTGTTCCGCGCCTGCCCGGAAACGGGCAGGTTCCGCGCCTCGGCGGAAACGGGCAGGTTTTGCACCTCGGCGGAAACGGGCAGGTTTTGCGCCTCGGCGGAAACGCCGAGGCACCGCGGCCATTCGGCCAGCACCGGCTTGCCGCGCTCCTTCAAACTCACGGTGATCATGTAGATCGCCCGCCCGCCATAATCCCAATCTCTGCATCTACGGCCCATGCGATGGATCACATCGCACAGCCCGCCTGCGGCACTTCCCGCCGGCTCACCGCCTCCAGCTCCATTCCCGGGATCGTCGTTCATCCACTTGTGGACATGGGCGTGCATGGTTCATCGGTTCATTTGAGAATTACCCGCGTACCGGCCGAGAGAACACGGATCGACCCACCGCCAGACGCATCGAACCATTCGCTCAGAGCCGCCCGGGCACCATAAATGCCAGGACCTTGTTTTTTGCCGTCGATTCGCAGTTCGTACGTCTCCAGCGAAACGCCGTCGGCCAGGAAAAGCCGCGCGCCCTCGTCCTCAAGGTTGTAGGCCGTATAGCGAGACGGAAGTGCCGCCGAATGTCCAACGCGAATCTGCCCTGCGTCCGAGACGGACACTTTGGAGCAATTAGCCCAAGAGGCGTTCCCCACAAGCTCCATCACACCGTTCGTCGCCGCAAGCTCGCCCTCGCTCGTCGAAACACCCTTCATCACCACCGTTCCCCCGCCCACCATCTTCAATCCAGCGAATCCCACGAACTTGTTGGAGTTCGTGCAAACAAGCCCAGCAGGCGGATTGTATTCGAGGGAAACGACGTCATTGGTCGAAGATATTGTACCGGAACCAGTCCATTTCGTGATTCTCTGCGGATGGCCGTTCAACTCCACCTTGCCTGAATTGTTCCAATACCCAGAGGTGAACGCATAATCAACGCGCATGTCAAAGACGGTATAGTTATGGAGAACTATCGGAAATCCGTTGACGGTGTCGATCGCGGGCCTATCGTAAGTGACGGGCGACTCGAAAACAAAGTAGTTGTCCGACACAGTCGGCGAGGTATCCATCGTCCGCGAACCATAGTATCCGCCGAACTCAACCCCTCCCTTGAAATACAGCCGCGAATTGCCACGCACTATCTGGCGAGTATATTCCTTGATCGCGACCTTCCCGTTGAAGATAGTGACAGAATTCTTGCCAAACCCGCTCCAATAGGCGAGATCGACCTTCCCGTTGAACACGTTCGTGGAGCCATCAACGGTGTCGAACACAGGGTAGTTGCTTGAACCGATGAGCGTCGTGGCGTCGAGCGGCTTGTCGATTGTGCATCCGTCGAAGAGACACTTCGCATCAGGATACGTGTTTGCATTCGTGTAAAGGCGCGCCGTACCACCTTTCGTCGCCGGGCCGAACGCCCCCTCGCCTCGGATGCGCATCTTGCGCGCATTCACAATCACATTGCCGACGTAGGTGGAGTTGGTGGTGAACATGTTCACCGTCCCCGCAACGTTTGTGACGGCAAGCATATAACGAGCCGAGTCTTCCGCAGAGCGGAGCGGGGCGGCCATGGTGAACGTCACGCTGCCGTCCGCAGGGAATGTCCATGCCTGGCTGGCCTCGATCTGCATGGGCACGGCAAGTTCGTATGTGGGCGTTGCGCCTTCCAGCGCTTCGGCGGACACACCTCCGGAGAGAAGCGAGATCGCCGCACCATTCGCGGCTGCGACGGAGAAACCCGAGGGCTGGGAAAAAACGATTCCCTGCATAAACGCCGGGGTGTCAAACACGGCGCGCGTCGAGGAACTTCCGGATGCGGCAAAAGTGGCAAGAAGCGATCCGTCGACAAGATTGGGCACCTCGGACCAGTTGTCCACAATGGAGGCAAGATCCCCAGAGCCAGCGCCCGTCCACGATATCTCCGCAGTCTCCGCGGCAGGAACGAAGATGCTGCCGGAACCGGCGGCGTATGTTCCGCCGGCCTGGCGCACACCGCCTACACGATACTCCGCCACATTCAAAATGCACCCCAACGGCAGGGACACGGATGCATCAGAGGCCACGTCGAGATAGACGATGTAGTCCGTAAACGGCACGTTAGCCGAAGTCTCCCACACAAGACTTCCCCCAGCGCCTACGGAAACATTGGTGACCGAACCGAGCGCACCGGTCACGTCCGTGCCGATGGAGAGCGTCGCCCCCGGCGCGATCTCGATGCGCTTCATGGATGCTATGCTTCCTGTAGCCAGGTTGAATGTGCCGTTCGAGACGATCAGATCGCCCGTGGTCGTCCATGTGCGATTGGATATCAGCGTGAAAGTGTAGTCGTCCTCAGGCCACCAGACCACGGTTATGTTGTTCTCAAAGCGAACGTCCGATTCGCACGACTTTGTGGCACGCATAGTAAGCCGCGCCTTAGTCGTTCCAGTGGATCTCACACGATGAGCATTCCCCCCCCACACCTTGGCTCCGGAGTTGTATACCACCCTGTCTATGGTCTGATCGTTGCCACGAAGGTCGAAAATCGACCGAGACTCCTCGTTACTCGCAAACTTCCATACACTACCAGGCGCGAGATTGGGTCTGTTGAAACGAAGTTCGACATATTTTGCCAACATGGTCGAGACACTTCCTGGGTTTGCCATATCCAGCAAAATGTAACCAAATGGATTACCGCTGGACCAAGACCCAAGCGTATTGACATTCAACGATCCCTGAAGGTACATATAGTAATTCACCGTTTTGGGGTAGAAATAAACATACCCCGACGAGTTTATCGCACCGGTAAAATAAACATGCTTGTTCGCAGCAGAACGTATCGTGTATGAACCACCCGAAAAATCGCCGGAGAACGTCACAGTGTCATTCACCGTTATCTTAAATTCACTGTATCCCATTTCCGAAACATATGACGTATCAAACAAGAAATTGTTGTCCATTGTTCCGGAGACGTTGATCACGAGACTGGCGTACGGGCTTGTTGAATTACGCTTCATGTAGATATCCCCGTCGCCGAGTGCGTCAATATGTCCTATTGCAATCTGCCCAGCTTCGATGGATGTCCCTCGCGTGAAAGAGTTGGCGTTTGGCAATGTAAGCGTCCCGTTGCCCTTCTTCACGAGGCGTATGTTACCGGATATGGAACCGGAGTATGTAACAGCGGCGGAAAGATTAACGACAAGGTCAATTGTATCCTCTCCGCTGTTGGTGTAGGATGTCGAATCGGAAAGCGACGTCACCGTATATGCATTGCCGACGAGCGTTTCGTCCGCAAGATCTATGGTTTCCGCGCCGGCGGCAATCACCACCGCCATACTTAGAAAGAAAAGGATTCTTTTGTAGAGTAGAGACCCACGCCTCGGCTTTTCTGCCGATGCGACTTCCCCCTCATCAAACCGCACGTGCGGATTTCCCGCATACGGCTTTCCATTGAGCGCTTTTCCTGTTGTCATGGATTTCTACCT